>WNGE01000422.1_pt1 | contig 54808 bp, 52 predicted proteins | sample 5400651 | NCBI WGS metagenome assembly WNGE01 (sample SAMN13153370, study PRJNA577476) | soil metagenome | isolation source: 60 cm soil or saprolite under grassland replicate 2 | place: USA:California | collected 2016-06-15 | reverse complement strand
CCCCGTTGATCTCCGTCGTGGGGTGGGAGATCGCCACGAAGCTGCCCGACGGTAGAGCCGCGACGAGCCGGGACACGAGTGCGATCGCCTCATCGTTGTCCGGAACGAAGTTCAGGATCCCGAGCAGCATGACCGCGACTGGCTGCTTGACCGCCGCCGGTCCCCGGGACGCCAGCACGCCCAAGATTCCCGGGCCTGACCGCCCTCCAATCACGACTCCGGCCCAAGGCAACAGGACCGCCAGAGGCATATGTCGTGCGTCCGTTGTGGCCCGGATCGTTGTCCGACACGGCCAGGTACAGCCGAACGTGCAGCCTCGGCCCCGCGGTCAGTCAGCGTCCTGCTCGCGCAGCTGCTCGGCGGTGCGTTTCAGGACGGCCAGGCCCTGGTCCATGGCTGCGCCGAGTCGGGGTGCGAGGTCGTCGGGCAGCACGTCGTGGATCCACACGAAGCGGCAGCCGTCGGGGCCGTCGTCCAGGACCTGCATGGAGGCGTTGTCGTGGACGGGCGTGACCGTCCCGCCGATGATCGAGAACACGGTACGGCGGGTCGTCTCGTCGTACGCGACAAACCTCTCCCGCGCGACGGCGCCGCTCGCGAACGTCACGACCCGTACCTCGGGTCCGTCCGGGGTGCTGTCGGTGACGAACCCGGGTGCCATGCGTACCGGCGCGGACTGGAAGTCGCTGAGCAAGGCCCAGACCCGGCCGGGCGGCACGTCGATACGGATCTCACGCTGAACGGATGCCATGCCGGCAGTCTGCCGTGGGCGATGGGCATGGGTCTTGAACATCCTTGCGGTGTCGTACCCCGGGGCTAGGGTGCGCGCATGCGCTTGGACGCCACCCGCCTCGCGGACTGTCCCGAGTTCACCGTAGCGGCGGTGACATGCGACAACGACCACACCCGATGGTCGGCTGCGGAGTGGCGGGACGACGTACGGGTGGTGCTGGTGCGCCGGGGCCGGTTCCGGCGCCGGGCCAGCCGGGTGAGCGCCGACATCGACGCCACGGTGGGCTACCTCGGGGTACCGGGCGAGGAGGAGCGATTCGCCCACCCGGCCGGCGGCGATGTGTGCACCTGGCTGAGCCTGCGCCCGGACCGCTGGTCCGAACTGGCCGACGCCGACCCGGCCGGCCGGCCGTTCTACGTCGACGCCAGCCTCGACCTGGCACACCGCCGTCTGCTGTCCGCCGCGGCGTCCGGCGACACCGGACACGCGGCCGCCGAAGCACTCACCCGGCTGCTCGCGTTGGCGATCGGCCAGCTCCCGCCGCACGCCGGCCGGCGGGGGCCACGGCGCCCACAAGATCCATTCTCGGCGGTGGGCGGGTCAGGCCGGCCCGGTCCGGTATCGGACCGGGCCCTCGTCGACCAGGCACGGGAAGCGATCGCGACCGGACATCCTGACGGCAACAACCTGCTGGCCCTGGCCCGCCTGCTGCGCGCCTCGCCGTACCGGCTCAGCCGCGCGTTCACCCGCGAACTTGGCGTGTCACTGACCCGCTACCGCAACCGGGTACGGGTCGGCGCGGCGCTCGACCGGCTATCCGATGGCGAGCAACGGCTCGCCGAACTCGCTGCTGACCTGGGCTTCGCCGACCAGGCTCACCTCACCCGCACGGTACGCCAGCACCTGGGGCACACGCCCGCCGCCCTGCGGTGCTTGCTCAGCAGGTGATCGGCTACCCGGCGATTGCGACCGCCACGGCTCAGAGAAAGTCGCTCGGGCGGTAAACGCGCGGCATGGAAGTGGCGTTATAGGGTGCGTCCCCCACCCCGTAGGAGCATATGTTCTTCCGGACACGCAGTCCCGCGCTGCTGCGGGCGGCCTATCTGCTGGCCGGCGACCGCCAGCTGGCCGAGGACCTCGTGCAGGAGTCGCTGGCGCGTACCCATCGTGCCTGGCAACGACTCGCCCCCGAGGGCAGCCCTCCGGTACTTCGAGGACCGCAGTGAAGCCGAAGCGGCGGACCCGTGATCGCCACCAACCACGCGATGGGCCGAATGATCGCCACAGCGACAAGCGGCGACGGTCACGACGGCGGCAAAGCCGACCGGCGCCTCGACGGGGGCGAAGCACCCCGAACCCGTCGAGGCGCCACAGCCGGCTGACAACAGTAGCGACAGCTCATAACGGGACAATCGCCGCGTGGCTGCGAGGCTATTAGCGAGAAAGGCCGGGAGAAAGACCAACCCGGCGTACCATTCGGGCGCACTGCGGTCTTCATGACTAGCGCGAGACGCCGTTACGCTGGCCACAGTGGTCCTTGATTGCATTGTCCCTTGCGTCCCTTTTCGAGGCAAATGCTTGGTGATAAAGTCAGTCTGCAATCCAGGTTAAGATCGGCGCGTCGGGGGTATTGACGCTCGACTACTCAGTAGCCTGGGAAAACCGCGAACTTGCTTTGGGGGAACTCATGACCGCCATCACGAGGCGTGTGGTCTCGGCCTTGCTCGCCATCGCGTCACCACTGGCGGTGGCTTTGAGCGCCGGCATCACCGCACGGCGTCCGGCCGCACGTCGCACCGGGACCGGCCCGGTCAAGCACGTCGGCGCCACCGAGAACTTCGGCCGCGAGCTGCGCGCGCTGCGCAACGTCCAGGTCAGCCCGGAACTGGTCAGCGACATCGAGACCGAGCTGCGCTGGGGCCTGATTTGGCACGACTTTGAGCGTTCGATGCAGGCCGAAGTCGACCGAATATTCGCCCCCGCACTCGCCCTGGCCGAGTGCGAGGACTTCGACGACCTGCGCGACCTCATCGGGCTCGAGTCCCAGGAACTCGCTCTGGCATAAGCGGGTGTGGCTATTCATCCCGGTAAATCGCCGGGCGGAATGGCGTTATCCGGCCGGGAAACGCCGCGTGGCGGTCCGGGCGGTTGAGGCTGCCGGGAGCGGGTAGCCGCCGACCGCCAACTGTCGATGCTTCGATACGGTTCGGGTATGCGCACCGGTCAGGACAAGCCACCCCGGGTCTGACATAGGACGACCCCTGGGGCTTGCCGCGTCGATGCGCGGGCCGGCTGGACTGGGCCGGCACCCCAGGGGTCGGGTAGCTGCCTGGTATTCGCCAAAACCGACGTCACTCGGTCTCGACGAGTCGGGGTCCTGAAGGACGGCGGCTAGCGGACAGCCACCTCACTAGTCCAATAACTACACAAAGTCTGGACCACCTCCCTTCACGTGTAGGCCAAGCCTAGGCAGGCGTTGCCTTGCGCGGCAAGGCATTTCTGAGCCGGATGCCGCTGAAGCCGAGAGTGCTCGCCAGCACGGCGTCCCAGAACGGCCACAGGTTGGGCAGGACGCGCAGCTGGATGCCGGCCTCCTCGTGTAGCTTCAGCAGGTCGCCGACCGGCTCGGCCGGACCGAGCGGGGTGACCGGGACGGTGGCCACCATGGCGTGGGCGTGGTCCCCGATCGGGGCGAACAACTCGGCGGGTAGGCGGTAGGCGTACAGGCGGGTGAGGCGCACGGCATCGAGCCAGCGGTACTCGATCGCGTGTACCCGCTCGCCACAGCCCGTACCGATGATCCGATCCCGATCCGCGTCCGACGTGTCGGGCAACGTCCAGGCCATCCCGCGCGGGCAGTCGCGCGGAAACCAGTAGTCCGGTGCCCGGTCGGCGCCCACCGCCCAGACGTACCGCTCGGGCTGCTGCGCGGTGGCCGCCACGTGCGGTACGAACCCGGTGATCGTCGGGTCCTCCGAGAAGTGCAGAACCTCGCCGGGGGCTGGTCGCATCGGTCCATTCAATCGGGGAGGATGGCGGGCGTGATGGGTACCCTCCAGTTGGTACCGGTGCTGGGCAGGCTGGATCTGGTCGCGGCGCCGGTAGCCGAGGCGCTGCGCAGGTGGCCACGGTCGGACGAGGTCCGGGTCGCCGAGATCGATCCCGAACTGGCCGACACCGTGGCGTTCTGCGCGGCATACCAGGTCGGGCTGGACGTGAGTGCCAACTGCGTGATCGTGGCCGGGAAGCGGGAGGGGCAGACCCGGTATGCGGCCTGCCTGATCCTCGCGACCACGCGGGCCGACGTGAACGGGGTGGTACGCCGGCGGCTGGACGTACGCAAGGCGAGCTTCGCGCCGATGGACACCGCCGTCGCGGAGACGGGCATGCGGCACGGCGGGGTCACCCCGATCGGGCTTCCCCCGGGGTGGCCGATCCTTGTCGACGCGGCCGTGGCCGCCACCGACGACGTGATCATCGGGTCCGGACTGCGCGGCAGCAAGCTCGCCCTCCCCGGAAAGTCCCTGACCGAGCTGCCCGGTGCCGAGGTGGTGGAGGGGCTCGCCACATCAAGCTGATCGATACCGTTTCACATGAAACGGCGGGCGGTCAGTTGTTCGGCGCGGCGGAGCTGATCCCGCCGAGCACCGAGTCGGGGTCGACATCGACCGCGAGGTCACCGAGGGACACGATGCCGACCAGGCCACCACCCTCGTCGCAGACCAGCACCCGGCGTACCGCGTGGTCGCGCATCAGGAGCGCGGCGTCCTGGGCCGGCGCGTCCGGGCGTACCGTCACCGGGTCCCGGGTCACCACCGAGCCGAGCGTGGCCTGGTCCGGGGCAAGGCCCTCGGCCACCGCCCGTACCACGATGTCCCGGTCGGTCACCACGCCGACCAGCCGGTCGCTGTCGACCACCACCACGTCGCCGATGTCCTGGTTCCGCATCACCTGAGCCGCCTCGTGGAGGGTGACGTCCACCTGGAGCCGTACCACGTCACGGGTCATGACCTCGTTCACTGTCAGCATCGCCATTTGCCGCCTCCGGAAGTATGGACTTCCGGAGTGCTACCCGGTGCTCGCCAGCAGTACACCTGCGAGCTGGTCGACCGGGACGTCGCGCGCCGCTCCGGTACGCCGTTCGCGCAATTCCACGTACCCCTCGGTGAAGCGCCGGCCGAGCACCACGGCGTACGGCATGCCGAGCAGCTCCGCGTCGGCGAACCGGACCCCGGCGGACAGGCCGGGACGGTCGTCGACCAGCACGCGCAGGCCGCCGCCGGTCAGCTCGGCGGCCAGTGCCAGGGCGGCCGCCGGGTCGCGCAGCGCGATCACGTGTACCTGTGCCGGCGCGATGGATACCGGCCAGACCAGACCGCGCTCGTCGTGGTGCTGCTCGACGATGGTCGCGACGGCGCGGGACAGCCCGATCCCGTACGAGCCCATGGTCACCCGGATCGGCTTGCCGTCCGGGCCGAGCGCGTCCAGGCCGAAGACGTCGGCGAACCTGCGCCCGAGCTGGAAGATGTGCCCGACCTCGACCCCCCGGCGCAGCACCAGACCGCTGCCGCAGCGCGGGCAGGCGTCACCCCCGCGTACCGTCGCCGCCTCGATCGTCCCGTCCGGCGTGAAATCCCGGCCGCAGACCACGTTGATGGCGTGCCGCCCGGGCTCGTTGGCGCCGGTGACCCAGGCGGTGCCGGGCACCACCCGCGGGTCGACCAGGTAGCGCGGCTTCCACTCGCCCTGCGGGCCGAGGTATCCGCGCACCAGCTCGGGATGGGCGGCGAAGTCGTCGAACAGCTCCACCCTGGCCGGGTAGAGGACCGCGCCGAGGCGCTTGAGGTCGACGTCGCGATCGCCGGGTACCCCGACGATCAGCAGCTCGCCGTCGACGGTGAGCACCACGTTCTTGAGCGTGTCCCGGGCCTGCCAGTCGTCCCGGCCACCGGCGCGCGCCGCGTTGAGCAGGGTGACCAGCGTATCGATGGTCGGCGTGTCCGGGGTGTCGAGCACGGTCAATGGCGGGCCCGTGGGGTCGGCCCGGGGCGGAGCGGGCGTGGTCACCGCCTCGACGTTGGCGGCGTACCGGCAGGACGGGCAGGTGGCATAGGTGTCCTCGCCGACCGGGGTGGCGGCGAGGAACTCCTCGGACATCGAGCCGCCCATCGCGCCGGACTGGGCGGCCACGATCGCGTAGTCCAACCCGAGCCGGTCGAAGATGCGCTGGTACGCCTCGCGGTGCGCGGCGTACGAGGCGACCAGGCCGGCGTCCGACAGATCGAACGAGTAGGAGTCCTTCATCAGGAACTCGCGCCCGCGCAGCAGCCCGGCCCGGGGCCGGGGCTCGTCCCGGTACTTGCTCTGGACCTGGTACAGGGTCAGCGGGTAATCGCGGTACGAGCCACACAGGTCGCGGACGAGCGTGGCGAACATCTCCTCGTGGGTCGGGGCGAGCAGGTGCTCGGCACCGCGCCGGTCGGTGACCCGGAAGATCTCGTCGCCGTACTCGGCCCACCGGCCACTGCGCTCGTACGGCTCCCGGGGCAGCAGTGCCGGGAACGAGACCTCCTGGGCACCGATGGCGGCCATCTGCTCGCGTACCACCCGGGTCACCTGGTCCAGTACCAGCTTGCCGAGCGGCAGCCAGGTGTACCCGCCCGGGGCGGCCCGGCGGATGTACCCGGCCCGGATCAGCAGCCGGTGGCTTGGTACCTCGGCGTCGGCGGGATCCTCGCGCAGGGTACGGACGAGGAGTCGGGACATCTGCCACATGAGCGCAGCGTAGGGTGGACCATCCGCCGAGTCGCGCCAATAACTGAGTCGCCTCCATAACCCGGGGGAGGGTGTGGTGATCTGGAAGAGCTACGTCGCAGTCGGGGACAGCTTCACCGAGGGGCTGGACGACCCGTACCCCGAAGGTGGGATGTACCGGGGCTGGGCGGATCTGGTGGCGACCCGGCTCTGCGCGCAGGTGACCGACTTCGGCTACGCCAACCTGGCGATCCGCGGGCGCAAGCTCGGCCCGGTCATCGAGGAGCAGGTACCCGTCGCGCTGGCGATGGAGCCTGACCTGATCAGCTTCGCGGCCGGTGGCAACGACGCGCTACGCCGCAGCTTCGACGGTCCCGCTCTGGTGACGCAGCTCGACGAGGTGGTCAAGCGGCTCCGGGCCGGCGGTGCGGACCTGCTGCTCTTCGGGTTCGCCAAGCTGAACGACCGGCTGCCCGGACGCGAGCTGGTCCGGCGCCGGGCCGAGCTGATCAACGGGGCGATGGCCGAGGTGGCCGACCGGTACGGCGCGCGGCTGGTCGACCTCTGGTCGGACGACGCGTTCCGCGACCCGCTGATGTGGAGCGTGGACCGGTTGCACATGAACACGTACGGGCACCGGAGGGTGGCCGCGCACGTGCTCACCGCGCTCGGGCTCACTCCGGAGCCGAGCTGGTGGGACCTGCCGGCTCCGGTACCGGTGCGGTCCTGGGTGGCCAGCCGGGTGGACGACGCGCGCTGGGCCGGTACCCACCTCGCTCCCTGGGTGAAGCGCCGGCTGACCGGGCGCTCCAGCGGGGACAACCGGAGCGCGAAGCGCCCCACGCTCGGCCCGTCGGTGTGACGTGACCGGGGCCTGCCAGCCAGCTGTGCCGGCCGTGGTGGCGCAGCCGATCAGGGGACGCCGAGCCAGCCACCACACCGGTACGGTGAGCCCGCGATGAGTGAGCGAAGCTACTCGGAAGAGCACCTGTGGAGCCTGCTGCGCCAGGCACAGGACCTGCCCTACGGGCCGGCTCGGACCGCGCTGGTCGAGCAGGCGATGACCGAGGCGGACGCGGCCGGGCTCCGCCCGCTGAGCTTCCACGCCCGGCTGTCCGCCACCAACTGCTACGTGTACGGCGGCGAGCCGGCCAAGGCGTTCGACACCTTCTACTGGTGCGTGGCCGAGTTCGACCGGGAGCCGCGGGCACACGAGGAGGTACGCCATGACCTGCTGTGGCAGTTCAAGGCCACGGTCAGCGGCCTGGTCACCTTCCCGGACCGGCCGCTGGCCCAGATCGACGCGCTGCTGGCGGACATGGAGCGACGCTGGCTGGCCGGTGGATACAGCCTGCACGCGGTGCGCTCGCTGCGGCACCTGGTCGCCCGGCACGTCGGCGACCTACCGGCCGCGGCGTACTGGTACGACCGGTGGATCAGCAGCCCACGGGACCAGCTCTCGGACTGCGCGGCCTGCGACCCCGGCCGGCGGGTCCGCTGGCTGACCCGGATCGGCCGGTACGCCGAGGCGGTGGCGGTCGCCGCACCGGTGCTCGACGGCCGGTCGACCTGCTCGGAGCAGCCCCAGGGAATCCTGACCGCGCTGCTCGAACCGTACCTGCGCAGCGGTGCCCCGGAGCCGGCACGGGACGCGCACCGGCAGGCCTACCGGCGGCTCCGCGGCAACCCCGCGGCGCTGCTGGAGATCAGCCAGCACCTCTGGTTCCTCGCGGTCACCGGCAACGTCGAGCGCGGGCTGGAGCTGATCGAGCGGCACCTGTCGTGGCTGGACGCGCCGTCCTCGCCGCTCGCCGAGATGCGCTTCGCCACCTCGGCCGCGCTGCTGCTGCGCCAGGTGCCGGCCACCCCGGGCCGGGCGGTACACCAGCCGGACCACGACGGGCAGCGGGGCACCGAGATCCCGGTCGCCGAGCTGGCCGAACGGATGGCCGGGCGGGCGGTGGAGCTGGCCGCGCAGTTCGACGCGCGCAACCACACCGGGTACCAGAGCGAGCTGGTTCGCAGCGGGTTGGTCGAGCCCCGGATCCTCGACTCGCTGCCGCTGACGCCACCACTCCCGCGCCGGACGCCATCCCTGGCCCGGCCGCCGGCTGATCCTCCGCTACCCGCCGGGGCGGGACCCGAGGAGCTGCTCGACGTCGCCGAGCAGTCCTACCGGCGGGGCGAGTTCCGGCTGGCGTACGGATACTGGCACGCGTTCGACGAGCGGTACGCCGCGGCTCCGTTGACCGTGCTGCAACGGGCCCGGCGGGCCGACGGGTACGCCCTGGAGACCGCGAACTCGGGTGACCTGCCCACGGCGGAGACCGCGTGGCGTTCCGCGATCGGGCTCTACGCCGAGGCCGGGGACGAGCTGCGCCGGCAGATCGCGCGGGGGCGGCTCGGGTTGGCGTACTGCGCGGGCGGTCGGGGTGAGGCCGGGCTGCCGATGGTCGAGGAGGCCACCACGTACGTACTCGCGCACGGCGGGCCGGACCGACGGGCCGGTGCGTTCATGTCGCTGTCCGCGGCGTACGGGGCGACCGGGCGGCACGAGGACGGGATGGCCGCGCTGGAGCGGGCCGAGCAGTACGCCCGGGACAGCCCCGACCCGCACGTGTCCATCCGGCTGGTCATCGACCGGGCCCAGCATCTGGGCGCGACCGGCGAGGTGGAGCAGTCCCGGCAGGCCGCCACCGAGGGGGCCCGGTTGGCTCGAGCCGCCGGGTTCCGCGAGGGCGTGGCGCGGGCCTGCTGGATCCTCGGGCACGCCGCCGAGTTCCAGCACGACCCGCAGGCCGCGGTGGAGGCGTACGACGAGGCGTTGGCCACCGCCGAGGACGTCGGCTTCGCGCAGCAGATCCGCCGGCAGCGGGCCAGCCTGCTGGCCGGCTCGGCGCGCGCCGACGAGGCGGTCGACGACCTGCGGGAGGCACTCGCCGCGGACATCGTGGCGGGGAACCTGACGGCGGCCAACGCGACCCGGCACCAGCTGGCCATCGCCTACCTGAACGCGGGGCGCGCGCTGGACGCGGCGGAGACCGCCGAGGAGGCGGTCGCGGCGTTCGACGCGGCGGACGACCCGCATGCCCATTCGGTACGGCACCTGCTGGCCACCGCCAACGTGCGGCTGGGCCAGCCGGACGACGCCATCGCGGTACTGGAGATCGTCGAGGCGCACTGCCTGTCCACCGAGAACCCGGCCGGGGCCGGGCAGATCGCCGAGGAGATCGGGGAGATCCTCGACGGGCTGGACCGGGACGCCGCCGCGGCGGCCCGGTTCGGTCAGGCGGCACACCGGTACCGTGCGGCCGACCTGACGGTCGACGCGCTACGCGCGCAGCGCCGGTACGCCACCTCGCTGCTCTGGTCACGTGACCTGTCCGGCGCGCTGGCCGCCCTGGAGGTCGCCGACCTGGCCTCGGCCGGGCTGTCCCCGGACGAACCGGCGGCGACCTGGGAACGGGCCATGCTCGGCTACGACGGCGCCAAGATCCTCTCGCGGGACGGCCGGCCGGACGAGGGCGCGGTACGGGCCGCGGCCGCCGCCGACCGGTTCCGGGACATCGGCGCCACCACCGAAGCCGCACATGCCGAGGCGCTCCGGGGCGAGCTGCTGGTCCAGGCCGACCGGCCGGCCGATGCCGAGCGGGCGCTGCGCCGGGCGCTGGCCGAGCTACCGGACGACAACACCGAAGAGGCCCGGCGCCGGATGGCCGACCTGCTCGCCGAGGCGCTGGCCGGGCAGGGCCGGGAGGCCGAGGCGGAGGCGGTACGGGCGGCGCACGGACTGCTCGACCCGTCGGACGGCGACGACGGTCACACAGCCCAGCGAGGCCGGTGAAGAAATCGCTAGGCTGAGCGGCGTGAGTGAGGGCCACGAGCGCACGCGAAGGGCAGGCATCCGCGTGAGCGAGCGCACCGAGCGCAGCGAGGGCCAGGAGCGCACGCGAAGGGCAGGCACAGCGTGACGCTGGAGCAGGAGGACCGGGTACGCCGGCGGACGCGCCGGGAGGAGATCCTGGAGGTCGCGGTAGGGCTGTTCGCCTCCCGCGGGTACCACGGCGTCTCCATGGACGACATCGGTGCCGCCGCCGGCGTCACCGGCCCGGCCCTCTACCACCACTTCGCCGGCAAGGAGGCGATGCTGGTCGCGGCGCTCGCCCCGGTCAGCGAAGGACTGCTGAAGGGCGGCAAGGCCCGGGTGGCCCAGCACGTCGACGACCCGAAGCTGGCGCTGGAGTCGCTGGTCGAGTTCCACGTCGCGTTCGCCCTGGCCAACCCGGCGGTGATCGCGCTGCACCTGCATGAGCTGGACCGCCTGCCGGAGGAGCCGCGCCGGCAGATCCGCCGCCTGCAGAGGCTCTACGTCGAGGTCTGGGTACAGACCCTGACCGCGCTGCGCGTCGAGCTGGCGGCCGCTGAGGCACGGGTGCTCGCGCACGCCGCGTTCGGTCTGATGAACTCGACCCCGTTCCTCGGTGGCGAGGTCGACCGGGACCGGCGCGCCGAGCTGCTCCGCGCGGCGACGCTCGCTGCCCTGCTCAACCACCACTGACCGGAGGTCCTCAACACATGATCGGCTCGCTGCTCGTCGCGAACCGGGGAGAGATCGCCCGTCGGGTGATCCGGACCGCCAGGCGGCTGGGGATCCGTACCGTCGCGGTGCACTCCGAGGCGGACGCGGGCCTGCCCTTCGTGGCCGAGGCCGACGAGGCCGTACTCGTCGGGCCGGCCAACCCGGCGCTGTCGTACCGCAACGTCGACGCGATCCTGGCCGCCGCCAAGGCCACCGGTGCGCAGGCGGTCCACCCCGGGTACGGGTTCCTGTCGGAGAACGCCGACTTCGCCCGTACCGTCGTCGAGCACGGGCTGATCTGGGTCGGCCCGGACCCGGCGGCGATCGAGGCGATGGGCGACAAGATCAACGCGCGCAACCTGATGGCGGCGGCCGGGGTGCCGGTCGCGCCAGGCACCCCCGACCCGCTCACCGGTATCGACGCCGCCGTCGCGGCGGCCGGCCGGATCGGCTACCCGGTCATGGTCAAGGCGTCGGCCGGCGGCGGCGGGATGGGCATGGCTCCGGCCGCTGACCAGGCCTCCCTGCGGGCCGAGTTCGAGAAGGTACGCGCGTTCGCCGAGCGGATGTTCGGCGACGGCTCGGTGCTGATCGAGCGGTACTTCCCCCGGGTACGCCATATCGAGGTGCAGATTCTCGGATTGGCCGACGGCCGGGTGGTGGCGCTGGGTGAGCGCGAGTGCTCGGTGCAGCGGCGCAACCAGAAGGTACTGGAGGAGACGCCGTCCCCGGCGGTCTCGCCCGAGCTGCGGATCCGGCTGTGCGCCGCGGCGGTACGGGCGGGTGAGGCGGTCGGCTACCGCAACGCCGGTACCGTCGAATGCCTGCTCGACCCGTCCACCGGCGAGTTCTTCTTCCTGGAGATGAACACCCGGCTGCAGGTCGAGCACCCGATCACCGAGTCGGTGTACCGCGTCGACCTGGTCGAGGAGCAGCTGCGGGTGGCTTCCGGCCTGCCCCCGACGTTCGACCCGGACGCGCTGGCACCCGCCGGGCACGCCATCGAGCTGCGGATCAACGCCGAGGACCCGAAGCGGTTCCTGCCCGGTCCGGGCGCGATCAGCCACTGGGTCGAGCCGTCCGGCGAGGGGGTACGGGTCGACTCCGGCTACGCCGCCGGTACCACGGTCACCCCGAACTACGATTCACTGATGGCCAAGCTGATCGTGTCCGGTCCGGACCGGACCACCGCGATCGAGCGGGCGAAGGCCGCGGTCGCCGGGTTCGAGATCGCCGGGCCGAAGCACAATCTGCCATTCTTCGCCGAGCTGCTGGACAACCCGGAGTTCGTCTCGGGCGACTACGACACCGGCCTGGTGGGGCGAATGCGCAAGTGATCTCCATCCGTGAGGTCGGGCCGCGCGATGGGCTACAGAACGAGGCGCCGGTACCGACTCAAGCCAAGGTGGCGCTGCTGGACGCGCTCTCCGCCACCCGCGTCCGGCGGATCGAGGCGGTCTCGTTCGTGCACCCCAAGGCGATCCCGCAGATGGCCGACGCCGACCAGGTCTGGGCGGCCGTGACCAGGGCGCCCGGGGTGCGCTACTCGGCGCTGGTACCCAACCTCCGCGGGGCGCGGCGCGCGTTGGCGGCGGGCTTCACCGAACTGGAGGTCGTGGTCTCGGCGAGCGACACGCACAACCGGGCCAACCTCAACCGGTCCACCGAGGAGTCACTCGTTGAGATCGCCGAGCTGATCCCGCTCGTCCACGAGGCGGGCGCGACCGTCGAGGTGATCGTGGCGACCAGCTTCGGCTGCCCGTACGAGGGTGACGTACCGCCCGGGAGGGTGGCCGCTATCGCCGAGCGGGTGGTCGCGGACGGGGCGGACCGGCTGGCGTACGGCGACACCACCGGGATGGCCACCCCGAGACGGGTACGCGAGCTGCTCGACGCGGTACCCCGGGACCGGCCGCTGCTGCTGCACTTCCACGACACCCGGGGTACCGGCCTGGCCAACATCCTCACCGCGCTCGAGCTGGGGGTGACCGAGTTCGACGCCAGCGTCGGCGGACTCGGCGGCTGCCCGTACGCGCCCGGTGCGAGCGGCAACGTGGCCACCGAGGAGGTCGTACACATGCTGCACGACATGGGCTTCGAGACCGGTATCGACCTGGAGAAGCTGGTCGAGGTGGCGGAGCTGGCCGAGAAGATCGTCGGCCGTACCCTCCCCTCCGGGGTGCTACGCGCCGGTCCGCGCACCAGACTGGCCCGGTAGCCTGACCGGGTAACACCGGGATCTCGACAACGGCGTCGGGATCCCGCCACAGCGGGCAGTTTCGTCGCCGGTGCGCTAACCTAACGATCGTTAAGGTATTCGATCGGGAGGTGGGCGTGTCCCTCGACGACGAGTCACTGGCCCAGCTCGGCAAGCGGGTGCTGGCCGGCGGAGCGGAGAAATACCACGCCGCCAACGCGGCCCGGGGCAAGCTGTTCGCCCGGGAACGCATCGCGCTGCTGGTCGACGAGGGCTCGTTCGTGGAGGACGGGCGTTACGCCAACGTGCTCGCCGAAGGGCTGCCGGCCGACGGGGTGGTCACCGGCAGTGCCCGGGTCGACGGCCGGCCGGTCTGCCTGATGGCCAACGACTCCACGGTCAAGGCGGGCTCCTGGGGAGCCCGTACCGTCGAGAAGATCATCAGGTTCATCGAAGAGGGTTACCGCGCCGGGGTCCCGCTCATCTACCTGGTGGACTCGGCCGGCGCCCGGATCACCGACCAGGTCGACCTGTTCCCGGGCCGGCGTGGCGCGGGGCACATCTTCTGGAACCAGGTGCGGGCCAGCGGCTCGGTGCCGCAGGTGTGCGCGCTGTTCGGGCCCAGCGCCGCGGGCGGTGCGTACATCCCGGCGTTCTGCGACGTGGTCGCGATGGTCGACGGCAACGCCAGCATGTACCTGGGCTCCGACCGGATGGTCGAGATGGTCACCGGGGAGAAGACCACCCTGGAGGCGATGGGCGGGGCCCGGGTGCACTGCGAGCAGTCGGGGGTCGGCCACTTCCTCTGCGGTACCGAGGCGGAGGCGCTCGATGTGGTCCGCCGCTACCTGTCCTACCTGCCGTCCAACTGGACCGCCGAGCCGCCGCAGATCGAGGCGGTCGATCCGCCGTCGGTGGATCTGGCCAGCCTGATCCCGGACTCCGAGCGGCGCGCCTTCGACATGCGCAAGCTGGTCCGGGGGCTGCTCGACGGCGGGGCATACTTCGAGATCCAGGAGCGCTGGGCACGCGAGGTCAGCGTCGGCTTCGGCCGGCTCGATGGCCGCGCCGTCGGGGTGGTCGCCAACAACTCGCTGCACAAGGGTGGTGTGCTGTTCGTCGACTCGGCGGACAAGGCGACCCGGTTCGTGCAGCTCTGCGACGCGTTCAACGTGCCGCTGCTGTTCCTTGCCGACGTACCCGGGTTCATGGTCGGCAGTGCGGTGGAGAAGCAGGGCATCATCCGGCACGGGGCCAAGATGATCACCGCGATCAGCGAGGCGACGGTACCCAAGATCTGTGTCGTGGTCCGCAAGGCCTACGGCGCCGGCCTGTACGCGATGGCCGGCCCCGGGTTCGTGCCGGACGCCACGATCGCGCTGCCCACCGCGAAGATCGCCGTGATGGGCGCGGAGGCCGCGGTCAACGCGGTCTACGCCAACAAGATCGCCGCGCTGCCGCCCGAGGAGCGGGACGGTTTCGTGGCCGACAAGCGCGCCGGGTACGAGCGCGACATCGACCTGGTCCGGCTGGCCAGCGAGCTGGTGGTGGACGCCGTGGTGGCACCGCGCGAACTGCGCGCCGAGCTGATCGCCCGGTATGCCCTGGCCGCCGGCAAGGACCGGCACTTCTCCCGGCGCCGGCACGGCGTGACCCCCGTCTAACGACACTGTTCCCGGCTAACGATCACTATTCCCGGCTAAGAGGTAGACAGATGAAGCTCAACGAGGAGCAGGAAGCGCTCCAGGCGTCGGTACGCCGGTTCGCCCGCGAGGTGGTCGCACCAGCGATCCCGGACCACTACGAGAAGCACAGCTTCCCCTACGAGATCGTCCGGCAGATGGGCCGGATGGGCCTGTTCGGCCTGCCGTTCCCGGCGGAGTACGGCGGCATGGGCGGGACCTACGTCGAGCTCTGCCTCGCCATCGAGGAGCTGGCGCGGGTGGACTCGTCGGTGGCAATCACGCTGGAGGCGGCGGTCTCGCTCGGCGCGATGCCGATCCACCGGTACGGCACCGAGGAGCAGAAGCGGCGCTGGCTGCCGATGCTCACCTCGGGTGACGCGCTGGGCGGGTTCGGGCTGACCGAGCCGGGCTTCGGCTCGGATGCCGGCGGCACGCAGACCCGCGCCGAGCTGAGCGACGACGGTACCGAGTGGATCATCAACGGGAGCAAGGCGTTCATCACCAACTCCGGTACCGACATCACCGCGTTCGCCACGGTCACCGCGCTGACCGGGCCGGACGAGATCTCCGCGATCATCGTGCCGGCGCACACCCCGGGGTTCACGGTCGGGCCGGCGTACTCGAAGGTCGGCTGGTGCGCCTCGGACACCCATCCACTGCACCTGGACGATGTCCGGGTACCGGTGGAGAACCTGCTCGGCCAGCGTGGCCGCGGGTACGCCCAGTTCCTGCGGATCCTCGACGAGGGCCGGATCGCGGTCGCCGCCCTGGCGACCGGACTGGCCCAGGGCTGCCTGGACGAGTCGCTGGCGTACGCCAGGCAGCGGCATGCCTTCGGCCGGCCGATCGGCGATTTCCAGGCGATCGCGTTCAAGCTCGCCGACATGGACCGGCGCGCGTACACCGCCCGGCTGGCCTGGTTCGACGCCGCCAGCCGGCTGGCCGAGGGGCGGGAGTTCAAGCGGGAGTCGGCGATCGCCAAGCTGCACGCGAGCGAGATCGCGGTGGACAACGCCCGGGAGGCGACCCAGATACACGGCGGGTACGGCTTCATGAACGAGTACCCGGTGGCCCGGTTCTGGCGGGACGCGAAGATCCTGGAGATCGGCGAGGGTACCTCCGAGGTACAACGCATGATCATTTCCCGGGAAATGGGACTGTGACCCTGGAATGTCGGGTATCGGCGCCGCACTGGTCATGACCTTGACTCCTGAACGGCCGATCAGCACCTAGCCTCGCTTCATGTCCTCCGGACCGGATGCGGCTTCGAGCACGTCCGGCAGCACCTTTGCCGATCTGCTCCGCAACCTCCGGCAGACCCGGGGACTGACCCAGGAGGAGTTCGCCGCGCGCTCCGGCGTCGGTGTGCGTACCCTCCGGGATCTGGAGCGGGGCCGCGCCCGGCCCCAGCGGGCGACGGTCGAGTTGCTCGCGGTGGCCCTGGACCTGGACGGCCCGGAGCGGGTCGACTTCACCGTGGCGGCCCGGCGGGGCGGGACCGACCCGCCGGCCGAGGGGCGTGGCGTCGGACTGCCCCCGGCGCCGGTGCTCATCGGCCGCGACGTCGAGCTCGACCGCCTGGACGCGGCGCTGCGGTATGCCGCACTGGTCACCCTGGTCGGGGTGGCCGGCGTGGGCAAGACCAGCCTGGGCTGGACCGCGGCGCACCGGGTGGCGCCCCGGCATCCGGGTGGGGTGGCCGGCATCTCGATCAGCGAGGTCTCCACCGAGGCCGACATCCTGGCCGCAGTGGCCACCGTCTTCGACGTGCCGCGCGCCCACGACCTGCCCTCGCGGTTGGCCGGCCGGCCGGCGCTGCTGCTGGTCGACGCGGTCGAGCGGGCCGCCGAGCCGGCCACCGCCGCGCTGCGCTGGCTGCAGACGAACATCTCGACGATGCGCATCCTGGCCACCGGCCGGCACCCCACGAAGATCGACGGGGAGTACGTCTGGCCAGTCGGCCCGCTGGAGCCGCCCCCACCCGGCCTGACCGACCTGTCGGAGATCGCCCGGTACCCGGCCGCCCGGCTCTTCCTCGACCGGCTGCAGGAGTTGGGTCCGGTCGAGGCCGGTGCGCCGGACGCGGTCGCCGTCGCCGAGCTGGTACGCCGCCTGGGTGGGCTGCCGTTGGCCCTGGAACTGGCCGCCGGCCGGGGCCGGATCCTGGCGGTACCGGAGATCCTCGACCGGTACGGCGACCGGGTCCTCGACCTCGCCGGTACCCGCCCGGACGGAGCCGCGATCATCCTGCGCGACGCCATCGCGGCCAGCTACCGGCTGCTCACCCCGGCCGAGCGCTGGGCGCTGCGCCGGCTGGCCCAGTTCCGCAACCGCTGGTCGGTCGAGCTGGCCGAGCCGTTGCTCGCCAACGGGCCGGCGGCGGTACCCAAGGACATCGTGGTCCTGCTCGACCGGTTGATCGGTCTCGGGCTGCTGAGCCTGCGCGGCGCCGGCCCGGTGCGGTTCCGGCTGCTCGACGTGGTCCGCGACTTCGGCCGGGAGGAGGCGGTACGCGAGCGGGACGCGGCCGACGCCGCCCGACGGCACGCCGAAGTGATCACCGGGTACGCCAGCCGGATCTGCCCGGACCTGGTCGGTCCGACGCTGCCCATGGCGGCCGGCCGGCTCAACGACATGTCGACCGATCTGCGGGCCGCGCTGGTCTGGTCGGCCGAGCATGACCCGCACGCCGCACTGCGGCTCGCCTCCGTGCTGCCGAGGTGGTGGCGGTTTCGCGGGCAGGACCGGCAGGGCGGGGAATGGCTGCGCCGGCTGCTGGACGATCCGCGGACGGCCGACGCCGATCCGGCGGTGCGGATCCGGGCGGAGCTCGGCCTCGCCCAGCTGGATGGCCTTGCCCAGCTGGATGGCTGAGCCCGGCTGAGCGGCTGACTCAAACCAGGTAGCCGGGTCTGGACGGACGGCTGACCGCAGCGCCCTGGTGGTCGTAGCGGACCCACGACCACCAGGGCTTGCGTCCCCTCTCGTACGGGCAGGGTCCCCCGATGCCCCCATTGCGCCCGCCCGTACGTTCCCCCGTCCGGAACCTCCCGGAGGGCAGAGTAGTCGGAGCGGCCGACGGCTCTAGGGGTAATAAGGGAGGCTATGTCCGCGCAGGACGCAGGTTCTGCCGGTACTCCTGCCGGTCAGTCCGAGTCCAGCCGGGGTGGGCCGGCACTCAGCCGCTCCTCGGCGTAGTCGCGCACCGCCTCCCGGGAGACCGACCAGTCCGACTCGATCCACCAGGTCGCCCCGGCCTCCTGCCACGGGCGTACCAGCTCGGCTCCGGAACCGGCCGGCGTGGTCCCTTCGCAGATCACGTCGTACCCCTGCGTCGGCAGGCCCTCGACGGTGCGCAGGTCGCGGATCCAGTCCACGCCCGCGCGGACGTGTTCGGGCGTGGCCGGTCCGGCCGCGCCCTTGCCGACGACGTTGGGCAGCCAGCCGTCGTAGCGGGCGGCCCGGGCCATCGACCGGCGGGCCGGCCAGCCGCCGACCACCCAGATCGGAATGCGGGGCCGTTGTACCGGCGGCGGCGGCGGGACGAAGTCGCTGGGCGTGATCCGGTAGTGCACCCCGTCGAACTCGAAGGGCTGCCCTGCCCAGAGTCCGGTGAGCACCTCGAGCCCTTCGTCGAGCAGCTCGGCGCGCACCTTCCGGCCGGGGTCGGGCTCGAAGGCCAGCCAGCCGGCATGTGCCGCGCCCAGCCCGACCGACAGGATCAGCCGGCCGCCGGACAGGTTGTCCACCGCCGCGCTCTGCCCGGCCAGGTCCCACGGCCGGCGGCGGGGCAGCGGGGTGAGCATGGTGCCGAGCCGGATCCGCGAGGTGGTCATCGCGGCGGCGGCCAGCGCGACCCAGGCGTCCACCCCCCAGACCGGCTCCCAGACGAAGAACCCGTCCCAGCCGTGCTGCTCGGCGATCGCGGCCAGCTCGGCGACGCTGCGCGCGTCACCCCAGGGGAGGACGAACCCGTATCTCACGCCCCGGACGGTACCCCGGGGCCGAGGGTGTTCGCGGCCGCGCCCGGGCGTACCGCGTCGCGGACCACCCGGAGCGCGGCGAGCAGGTCGCCGAGCTGCTCCGGGCTCAGCCGCCCGGTGAACCACTCCTCGATCAGTGCCAGGTGCCCGGGCAGTACCGCCGCCAGCCGCTGCTGGCCGTCGGCCGTGATCACCGCGTACGAGCTGCGCCGGTCGGTCGGGCAGGCCTGCCGGCAGACCAGCCCGTGCCGGTCGAGCCGGTCGATCACGCGGGTGATCCCGCTGGTGGTCAGGCCGGTCTGGGCGGACAGGTCGGTCATCCGCAGCTGTCCCTGCGGGGAGCGGGCCAGCCGGAGCAGCACCTCGAACTCGACCGGGGCCAGGGCGTGCTCGGCGAACTGCGCGCCGAACCGCGCAACCAGCCCGGCGTACGCCTCAGCGAGCAGACCCACCGCCGTGATCCGCTCGTCTTGCACCAGGTCGTTCGTCACAGACCTACTGTACCAAGGGAAAGGTTGACAGAGCAGTAGTTGTGTGGGCTATATTTGCTCAGTCAACAACTTCTCACTGGGAGAGCTCGATGAGCGAGAGCACCGGACTGGCGTCACGTACCTACAACGGAGTGGAGGTACCGGTCGCGGGCACGTACACGCTGGACCCCAACCACGCGCGGGTCGGCTTCGTGGCCCGGCACCTGATGGTCAGCAAGGTCCGCGGGTATTTCGGGGAGGCGACCGCGACGATCACCATCGCCGAGGACCCGCTCCAGTCGTCGGTCACCGCCACGATCCAGGCGGCCAGCATCACCACCAACCAGGAGCAGCGCGACGCGCACCTGAAGAGTCCGGACTTCCTGAACGTCGAGGAGCACCCGACCCTGGAATACCGCAGCACCGGGGTGAAGTCGATCGACGGCAACGAGTTCGTGCTGACCGGTGAGCTGACCATCAAGGACGTCACCGTCCCGGTGGACCTGGAGGTCGAGCTGGAGGGCGTCGGGCGCAGCCCGTACGGCCAGGACGTGTTCGGCTTCAGCGCCACCACCGAGATCGACCGCGAGGCGTTCGGCATCACCTGGAACGTCGCCCTGGAGACCGGCGGCGTGATGGTCGGCAAGAAGGTGAAGCTGGAGATCGAAGGCGAGGCCATCCGGCAGAGCTGACGTTGTCCGGCGACCGGGCCCCGGGTACTCCCGGGGCCTTGTCGTGCCTTTGCGCACATATCTACTTACGTTCCGCTGATAACCCGCCGGGTTTGTCTCTGGTCTCGTCGCCGCCGCGCTCATAACGTGGGTGGAATCTCGCCCCCGAGCCTGGACGGGAAAGACCATGGGCAAAGACGTGTCCCGCTCCACGTTCACCCGGGAGGACCGGACCCGCTACCGCCAGAAGGTACGTCGGTGTCTGGACGTGTTCGCGCTGATGCTCAACGACTTCCGGTTCGATGCCGACCGCCCGATGACCGGGCTGGAACTCGAGCTCAACCTGATGGACATCGAGGGCGGCCCGGCCATGCGCAACGCCCAGGTCCTCGCCGACCTGGCCGACCCGTCGTTCCAGACCGAGCTGGGCCAGTTCAACCTGGAGATCAACATAGCCCCGCGGCTGATCTCCGGACTCGGCTTCGACGACTACGAGGAGGACCTGCGGGCCAGCCTGGCCCGGGCCGACGAGCGGGCCCGGAAGGCAAACGCCAGGCTGGTCACGATCGGGATCCTGCCCACCCTCACCCAGCGGGACGCGGTGCTGGAGAACATCTCCGCCGACCCCCGCTACCGGGTGCTCAACGACCAGATGCTGGCCGCCCGCGGGGAGGAGTTCACGCTGGACATCCGCGGGGTCGAGGCGTTGCAGTCGGGTACCGACTCGATCGCACCGGAGGCCGCCTGTACCAGCACCCAGTTCCACCTCCAGGTCGCCCCCGAGGACTTCGCCAGCTACTGGAACGCCTCCCAGGCGATCGCCGCGATCGAGGTCGCGGTCGGCGCCAACTCGCCGTTCCTGTTCGGCAAGCGACTCTGGGCGGAGACCCGGATCGCGCTGTTCGAGCAGGCCACCGACACCCGGCCGGACGAGCTGAAAGCCCAGGGGGTACGCCCCCGGGTGTGGTTCGGGGAGCGCTGGATCACCTCGATCTTCGACCTGTTCGAGGAGAACGTCCGGTACTTCCCGCCGCTGCTGCCGATCTGCGCCGACGAGGACCCGGTCGAGGTGCTCAACTCCGGCGGGGTACCCGGGCTGGCCGAGCTACGCCTGCACAACGGCACGATCTACCGGTGGAACCGGCCGGTGTACGACATCATGAACGGCCGCCCGCATCTGCGCGTGGAGAACCGGGTACTGCCGTCCGGGCCGACCGTGATCGACATCCTGGCAAACGCGGCGGTCTACTTCGGGCTGGTCCGCGCGCTGGCCGAGGCCGACCGTCCAGTGTGGACACAGCTCACCTTCTCGCAGGCCGAGGAGAACTTCCACGTCTCGGCCCGGGACGGGCTGCACGCGGCGGTGTACTGGCCCCGCCTCGGCGAGCTGCTCGCCACCGACCTGGTACTCGGGCACCTGCTGCCCTGGGCGTATGACGGGCTGGACCGGTTCGGCGTCGACCCAGGCGTACGCGACCGGCTGCTCGGCGTCATCGAGCAGCGCTGCCGGACCGGACGCAACGGAGCCACCTGGCAGACCGAGACCGTTGCCCTACTGGAGCGGGAGTACGGGCTGGACCGGCCGGCCGCGCTGCGCAAGATGCTGCACCAGTACGCCGACCTGGCGATGTCCAACGAGCCGGTGCACACCTGGGATGTGGGATAGCCCCGAGGCGGGCGGCGTCTGGACTGACGAGCGCCAGCGAGGAGGGAAGACGCCGCCTATTGAGCCTCGGGGCCGCGCGAGCGCAGGCGAGCGCCAGTATTACCGCCGGGTGTCCTCGGCCGGCTGGGTCTGGGTGGTCTCGTCGGAGGGATCGGGCTGGTCCGGCCAGAGCGGAGCCGGACCCGAGCTGTTCACCAGCGCCGGCTCGACCGAGGCCGACCCGTACGCCCGGGCCGGTGCGTACGCGTCCTCGCCCAGCGCCTCGGCCGCCGTGGCTGCCATGGCTACCTCAGCGGACCGAACCGGAGCGCGCTGCCGCTGCTCCCGCTGAGCGGCGATCCCGACGAACAGCACCGATCCGGCCAGTCCGGCGATCACCGCGTACGGCGCGATCAGGTATGCCGACAGCTGCTCGTCCGGCTGTACCCCGACCAGCTTCGGCGCGGCCAGGAAATAGGCGGCCGCGATCAGGAACGGGCCGACCGCGCCGGAGACCGCGATGCCCACCTTGTTGTCCCCGCGCCGGATCGCCGGCCAGGCGGCGAGGAGGCCGAGGGCCAGCGCCACGCCCATCATCAGCCCGGCACCCGGCAGCGAGAAGGTCTGGCGCAGGAAGTGCCCGCTGCCGAACCGCCATACCGCGAGCTGTGCGGTCTGCAGTCCGCGGTGGGTGGCGAACCCGAAGATCACCGAGGCGATCGCGAGCGCCCACACATAGGCGGTGGTCAGGATGACGTTGGTGGCGATCGCGCGGGCGGACAGGGCGGCGACCGCGATCAGGATGCCGACCGCGACGCCGACAACGGCGTAGCCACCGGCGATCATCTGCGGCGCGTAGGTCTCCGGCCGGTGCGCGGCCCGGGCCGGCACCGCGACCAGGGCCACGGTGAGCAGCCCGCCGACTGCGGCGGTCAGCGCGATCACCAGGCACCAGGCGGTGGTGGCCACCGAGCCGGCGGCGCTGCCGGCCGGCCGGCGCCGCGGCGGCGCCGCGCCCGGCCCACCGGCGGAGAGCCGGTCGGCCAGCACGGCACCGACAACCGTCGATGTGGCGGCGATCCACGTGGTCCACGCCAGGCTGGCCAGCCAGGCGCTCTCACCAGCCGGGTCGGTCGCTCCGGTCCAGGCCATGATGCCCAGGCCATAGACAACGCCGAGTTGCGCGGAGGCGGTGCCCGCCGCCGCGCCGACCGCCAGCGCGATCGATCCGCCCCAGCCACGTGTTGCCATGCCGGGGAGCCTAGCGGCTGGCATCAAGCGTGGCGAGGAGCCAGATCGACACGCTCAGCCGCCGTCCGGCCGGGCCATGGTGAGATGGACAGGTGGTCGATGAGGAGCCCATCCAGAGTCAGCCGGGCGAGGGGCAGCCCGCGCAGGATTCCCCGTCCGGCGACGAGACGGCGCGGCTCCCGCCGGTTGCCGACCAGGCACCGACCGCGGCCGATGGCACTGCCGTGCTGCCCCGGGCTGATGAAGCGGGAGACCCGAGCCGGTGGTCGGCCCGGGCCGGCGTGCCGGTGCGACGCAGCGGCGAGGCGGCCCCGCAGGAGCAGCAGTGGGTACCCGACCAGGGGCCCCGGGTGTGGTGGATGCCGATCCTCATCGGCCTGGTCATCCTTATCCTGCTCGGCCTGGTCAGCCTGGGTCTGTGGCTCGCGTTGCGGGGCTCCACCCCGGCTCCCGCGCCGACCACGGCTCCGAGCGCGACCTCGGCGTCCCCCACGCCGAGCAGCCCACCACCGACCAGCGCTTCGCCACCCGCGGTACTCGTCCCGATCCCGCCGCTGGCCAACGTGCCCGTCGACCAGGCGACCGAGATCCTGCGTAGCCAGGGACTCGTTGCCAAGATCGTTAATCGGGTCAGCGACAGCCTCCCGGCCGGTACCGTGATCGACACCGACCCGGCGGCCGGCACGCAGGTACCGGTGGGAAGTCAGGTCACCCTGTTCGTGGCCACTCCCCCGCCCACCTCGGCCTCGCCGCCCGCGCCGAGCCCGGACGGGTCCGGCCCCCCGTGAGGTCAGCGGTTCCGGCTCGGTAGCGCCGGTCGGCCGGCGGCGGCCGTACGGTAGCGGCTGGTCGCCGGCCCCGCCTGGGCCGACTGCAGCCCGTCGAGTTGGACGAAGATGGACCGGCGCTCGACCGCCTCGCCGAGGCTGTCCAGCTCGTACCCGTCCAACCAGGCCCACCCGCTGTAGGTCGTCCAGTCGTGTACCCGGATGACCCTGAACAGGATCGGTGCGGTGAACTGGACGCTGGCTGAGCGGGTGACCCGCAGTACGTCACCAGACCGGGGTAACACATCTGCTCCTGTTCGCGACGAAGGTTTGCTGGACCGGTTCTGTATCCCCGTGCGGCGTACCTGGCAGCGTTGAGTAGTGCAGGTGCTACCAGACGATTTCATGACTGTCTGGCCCGTGCAAGTTGCACGAGGTCCCTTTCGCGGACCGGCCGCGGACCGGATGAGAGACTTCAGACGCTGCCGTCGGCGATCGGGCAAAGGAGCTGTGATGGAAGTCGAGGCCAAGGGGCTCCGGGTGGATCTGAGCCGGGCGGTCTGGCGCAGGAGTTCGACCAGCGTTCCGGACTGTGACAACTGCGTGGAGATCGCGTTCGTCGACGAGGCGATCGCGATCCGCGACTCCCGGCACCCGGAGGGTCCGGTGCTGCTGTTCACCCAGGCTGAGTGGGACGCCTTCGTCGGCGGCGCGAAGGACGGCGAGTTCGACCTGTAACCTGCCAAGCTGGTGGGATGGTGTCACCGAAGATCGAGTTGCACGTACATCTGGAAGCCACCATCCAGCCGGCCCGGCTGCTGGAGATCGCCCGGCGCAACGACGCGCCGCTGCCCGCCGATACCGTCGACGGGCTGACCGCGCTCTACCAGTTCCGCGACTTCCGGCATTTCATCGAAATCTGGGTGATGACCACCAACTGCCTGCGCACCGCGGACGACTTCCGGCAGATCGTGGTCGACTACGCCGAGGAGGCGGCCGGGTTCGGGGCGGTCTACCTGGAGGCGATCTTCTCGCCGCCGGAGCGGGTACTGCTCGGTGGGCTGGACTGGGACGAGATCTACACCGGCTACACCGAGGGCGGCGTCGAGGCGTACGAGCGGTTCGGGGTGGCGGTGCGGTTCACCCCGGACATCTACCGCAACGGGTGCCCGATCGAGCTGGCCGAGGAGTGCGCCCGGGTGTCCGTACGCTACCGGGACCGGGGGGTGGTCGGGCTGGGCTTCGGCGGGTACGAGCCCGGGAACCCGCTGGCGCCGTACCGGACCGCGATCGAGATCGCCCGGGACGGCGGACTCGGGCTCGTCCCGCACGCTGGCGAGGCAGCCGGCCCGGAGTCCATCCGGGAGGCGCTGGACCTGGGCGCGCACCGGCTGCGCCACGGCATCCGCGCGGTCGACGACGCCGAGCTGCTGGCCGAGCTGGCCGAGCGCCGGATCGTCCTGGACGTCTGCCCGACCTCCAACCTGCGTACCGGCCTGGTGCCGGACCTGTCCGTACACCCGTTGCCGGCGCTGCACGGTGCCGGCGTGCTCTGCTCGATCAACACCGATGACCCGGTCATGTTCGGGACCGACCTGGGTCGCGAACACGACATCGCCGCGGGGCTCGGCGTCACCGCCGCTGACGCATATGCGGCAGGGCTTGCCGGCGCCCTTTGTGAAGAAGGTACCCTGACCCGGCTGGCCGGCTTGGCGCCGATCCTCGGCTGATCAGGGGATGTCCATGACCTTGCCCGCTCTTAGCCTGGCTGACAATGCCCAAAACGCGAAGGAGCCGAAGCAGTGACGACCCGTGAGATTGTCATCTTTCTGATCTGCGGCGTCGGTACCCTCGCGATGTCAACCGGCGCCTTCGGACTGCTCGCCGCGATGAACCGGGAGTCGCGCGGCAGCACCCGGGTGGTACCCCTGATCGGGCTGTACGCCGTGGGCGTGGTGCTGAACGCCGCCGGGCTGACCGTGGCCGGAGTCTGGTACCTGGCGGTGCTGATCACGTTGATGCTGGTACCCGTGGATGAGGCACTGCGCCGCCACGGTGTCGGCCGCCGTACCGCGAACCTGTCGAACTTCAAATAGGAAGTGACCTGACCGGTTCACCCGACGGCGCGGCCGGCGTCGCCTTCCACAGCTTCGCCTTCTGCGCCCCGAGCCGGGCCAGGTAGGCCGGGTTGAGCAGCAGGTAACGCTTCCACAGCCGGCCCGGCTCCAGACCCAGCCGCCACAGCCACTCCAGGCCGCGGCGTTGCATCCACGCCGGCGGCCGGCGCAGCTGCCCGGCGTGGTAGTCGAAGGCCGCGCCGACCGCGAGCAGCGGCATCGGCAACAGCGGGCGCAGCGCGTACGCGAAGATCTCCTGGCGCGGGCAGCCCAGCCCGACCAGCACCAGCCGGGCCCCGGATGCCTTGATCCGCTCGGCGATCTGCTCCGCCTCGCCCGGCTGGGCCAGCCGGAACCTGGACGGCTCCCGGCCGGCGATCTTCAACGCCGGGAACGCCTCCTGGAGCCGGGCGACCAGCCGGTCCAGCGTCTCGTCGGTCGAGCCGTACAGGTAGACCGGCAGCCCCTCGGCCGCCGCCCCGGCCAGCACCCGCAGGGTCAGCGTCGGGCCGTAGACCCGGTCGGTGAGTCCCGCCCGGTACAGCGAGTTCAGCGCCCAGCGCACCGGCTGCCCGTCCGGCGTGACCAGGTCGAACGAGTTTAGCCTCGCCTCGTGTGCGCGGTCCTGTACCCCGGTCATCACCCCGTGTACGGCCAGCGCGGTCAGCGTGAACGGCCGGCTCTCCCGGGCCGCGGCGAGTACCGCCTCGGTCGCCTCGTCGTACGTCGTCGCGTCCACCAGGACGCCGAGCACGCTGTGCTTCACGCAACCCACCGGTCCACGTTCGCCTCGTAGATCTCCTGGAGGATCATCGGCACGTCGTACACCTGCTTCCAGCCCGGGTAGTCCTGCTGGAACGCGGCGTTGGAGCCGATCCACCACTGATGGTCGCCGACCCGGTTGGCCTCGTGGTATTCGGTGACCATCTCGATCCCGGTGATCCGTTCGGCCAGCGCGAACGCCTCCCGCATGGAGCAGTTGGAGTGCCGCCCGCCGCCCAGGTTGTAGACGGCGGCGGAGCGCGGCTCCCGGAAGAACGCCTCGAAGGCGGCCACCACGTCGTGGCTGTGGATCGCGTCGCGGACCATCTTGCCCTTGTATCCGAAGATCTTGTAAGTGCGCCGCTCCATGTTGCAGCGCATCACGTAGGCGAGGAAGCCGTGCAGCTCGGTCGCGGCGTGCGCCGGGCCGGTCAGGGTACCGCCGCGGAAGCAGGCCGTCTTCATGCCGAAGTACCGGCCGTACTCCTGCACCATCACGTCGGCGGCGACCTTCGAGGCGCCGAAGACCGAGTGCAGGCAGGAGTCGATCGACATGTCCTCGCGGATGCCCTGCTCGTAGGGGTGCCCCGGCTCGATCTCCCAGCGGGTGTCCAGCTCGACCAGCGGCAGCGAGTTGGGCCGGTCGCCGTAGACCTTGTTGGTCGAGCAGTGGATCACCGGCGCGTCGATGCAGTGTTCCCGGACGTTCTGCAGCACGTTCAGGGTGCCGGTGGCGTTGATGTCGAAGTCGGTGTACGGGTCGCGCAGCGCCCAGTCGTGCGACGGCTGGGCGGCGGTGTGGATCACCAGGGCGATGTCGCGGCCGTAGCGGGAGAAGATCGCCGCCAGCGCGTCCCGGTCGCGGATGTCCACGTCCAGGTGGGTGTACCCGCTGCCCAGCTCGCTGCTCAGCCGCCGCACGTTCCAGGCGGTGGACGCCTCCGGACCGAAGAACCGGGCGCGCATGTCGTTGTCGATGCCCACCACGTCGAGGCCGAGCCCGGCGAAGTGGCGTACCGCCTCCGAACCGATCAGGCCGGCGGACCCGGTCACCAACACGACGCTCACATCGTCTCCCGGTTCGCTACGCGAGGCGCTCTGATGCGCCCTCTTCCCTCGTCGCGTTGCTCCTCAGTCCAGAGGACGCCGCGCCTCGCTGCGCTCACATCAGCTCCTCACTATGCCCCGGCCTGGAAAGCCGAAGGGCCGGTCAACCGGACCGGCCCTTCGTGTGGTGGGGAAGGAGGGAGTTGAACCCTCACGCCCTTACGGGCACACGGACCTGAACCGTGCGCGTCTGCCATTCCGCCACTTCCCCATGCGTAGCGCTGGGGAACAATACCACTCAGCCTACCCGGGGCGCGAAGGGGTAACCCGGGTCTGTCCGCAGCGCCGGCGAAGAGTAGCACGAGTCCGGCCGATCGGTGTGCGTGCGGGTGTGCGAGGTACGGATACCATCTGTTCTCGGAACACGAGGAGGAGCCGGTGAGTGTGCTTCAGCGCTTTGAGAAGCGTCTAGAGGGCCTGGTCGAGGGGGCCTTCGCAAAGGTCTTCAAGGGTGTCGTGCACCCCGTGGAGATCCTCAACGCCATGCAGCGGGAGGCGGAGGCGCACAAGGCGATCCTGGCCGGTGGGCGAACTCTGGTTCCCAATCGGTACGTGATCGACCTTTCGCCCTACGACCACAGCCGGCTCGCGCCGTACGCGGCCGCGCTGGCCCAGGAGCTGGCCCAGTCCCAGGCCGAGTTCATCGGCGAGCAGGGCTGGACGGTGTACGGCGACGTGATCGTGGAGATCGAGCGCGGCGACGGGCTGGACACCGGCATGTTCCGGGTCACCGCCGAGGTCTACACCGGTGGCGATGTCGCCCCGGTGCCCTCCTACGAGCAGCCGCCGCCACCCGCCTACCCGCCGTACGACCAGCAGCAGGCGTACGGGCAGCCGGGTCGGCCGGTCAGCGGCCCGCCCGGGGCCGGCCGCGCGGTACGCCTGGTCGCCAACGACGGCCGGAGCTACCCGCTGTCCATCGGCTCGACGGTGATCGGCCGGGGGGACCAGGCCAACCTGCGCCTGCCCGACGTGGGCATCTCCCGCCGGCACGCCCGCCTGGACTATGACGGCGCCCAGGTCGTCCTGACCGACCTCGGCTCGACCAACGGCACGATGGTCAACGGCCAGAGGGTGTCTGCCGTGGCGCTCAACCCTGGTGACATGATTCAGCTCGGAACGACCACCCTGACGTTCCGAGTGGACGGCTAACGACATTGCCTACTACCGATCTGGTCCTCACCGTTGCCCGTATCGGGTTTCTGGTGCTGCTGTGGATCTTCGTGTTCACAGTGGTCGGCGTGATCAGGCGTGACCTGTTCGCGGGCGCCCGGTCCCGGATCGTCGCCGCGCCCCGGGGGGTTGGCGCGCCGACGGGTGGAGCGGGTGCCACCAAGGCCAAGAAGGGACGCGCCGCGCACCAGCTGGTGGTGACCGCGGGCGCACTCGCCGGTACCCGGATCACGCTGAGCGAGCAGCCCATCACGATTGGCCGCGCCGAGGACTCGACCCTGGTGATCACCGACGACTACGCGTCGGCCCGGCACGCTCGACTCGTCCCCCGGGCCGGACAATGGTTGCTGGAGGATCTAGGTTCGACCAACGGGACCTACCTTGACCGTACGAAGGTGAGCGGCCCGACCCCCGTACCCCTCGGCGTGCCGATCCGGATCGGCCGCACGGCACTTGAGTTGCGACCATGACCCTCACGCTCCGCTACGCGGCCCGCAGCGACCGCGGTCTGATCCGAGACGGGAACCAGGACTCCGTCTACGCCGGACCGCGGCTGCTGGCTGTCGCCGACGGCATGGGTGGCATGGCCGCCGGTGACGTCGCCAGCAATGTCGTTATCGCCGCCATGGCCCCGCTCGACGAGGACGTCCCGGGCGACGCGATGGTGGACGCCCTGCGTTCCGCCGTGGAGACCGCCAACCAGCAGCTACGCGACGCGGTGGACGCCAACCCCGCGCTGGAGGGCATGGGTACCACGCTCACCGCGATGCTCTTCTCCGGCTCCAGGTTCGGCATGGTGCACGTCGGTGACTCCCGCGCCTACCTCCTGCGCGACGGCGAGTTCGTCCAGATCACCAAGGACGACACCTACGTACAGATGCTGGTCGACGAGGGCCGGATCAGCGCGGAGGAGGCGAGCAGCCACCCGCAGCGCTCGCTGCTGACCCGCGCGCTGGACGGCCGGGACATCGACCCGGAATATTCGGTCCGCCAGGCGTTGCCGGACGACCGGTACATGATCTGCAGCGACGGGCTGTCCGGGGTGGTGAGCGCCGAGACCATCGGGCAGACCATGCGGGACTACAAGGACCCGTCGCACTGTGTCGACCGGCTGGTCCAGCTCGCCCTGCGCGGTGGCGGCCCGGACAACGTGACCGTGATCGTGGCCGACGTCAGCGATCAGGACATCGTCGAGCAGCGGCCGGTGGTCGGCGGCGCGGCCGCCCGCGACCGCGGCATGGGGTCCGGGGTGGAGGAGTCCACCCCGGCTTCGCGCGCCTCGGCGTTGCAGGCGCCCAGGGCGGCGATACCGGAGGCGCCGGAGGAGGAGGCCGCCGAGCGGCCGCGCCGGCACCCGGTACGGACCGCCGTCCTGCTGGTGCTCCTGCTCGGCCTGCTCGGTGGGGGCGTGTGGGGCGGCTGGACCTGGACCCAGCAGCAGTACTATGTCGGTGCCACGCCGGACGGGATGGTCGCGGTCTACCAGGGCATCCCGGGTCAGATCGCCGGCGTGCACCTGTCCCGGGTGGACCACACCGAGAAGACCCACCTGGATGACCTGACCAAGGTCGCCCAGGACCGCGTCAAGCAGGGCATCTCGGCGAGCAGCCTGTCCGACGCCGAACAGAAGTACCGCGACCTGATCGACCCGGTCAACGGCAACACGGTCCAACCCACATGTACCCGGTCAAGCTCGTCGCCGGGGGCGTCGTCCAGCCCGCCCGTCACCGCGTCGGGCCAATCCCCCTCGCCCAGTCCGTCCGTGTCCTCGGCCAACTCGCCGACGGACAGCCCGAGCCCGACGGCGTCGCCCACCCCGGCGCCGAGCCCGAGCGCCACTCCGTGTTAGCCGACCAGGAACACGCCGCATCGTGACCGCGTCCGCCGCGCCGACCGCCACCCCGTACGCGCCCAGCGTGACGGCCGGTTCCCGCATGCCCACCCGACGCAACAGCGAGTTGGCCCTGCTGCTGTTCGCCATGCTGCTGGTCACCGCCTACTCGGCCGCCGTCGAGCTGGGCCTGACCGGCAAGGTGACCGGCGGCTTCTGGGTCGCACCGCTGCTGCTCACCATCGTCTTCCTGGCCGCGCACGTCATGCTGCGCTTCCTCGCGCCCTACGCCGACCCGGCGATCCTGCCCGCGGTGGCGCTGCTCAACGGGCTCGGTGTGGCCTTTCTGCGCCGGCTGGACCTGGGCAAGGCGCTGGCCGGCAAGCAGGCCAGCTTCCCGGCCTTCGGCGGGGACGGGTTCCGCCAGCTCGCCTGGACGGTCGCCGCGCTGCTGGTGGCGACCGTCGCACTGATGGTCATCAAGGACCACCGGGCCCTCTCCCGGTACGCCTACACGCTCGGCCTGACCGGCATCGTGCTGGTGATGATCCCGGCGGTCCTGCCGGCCAGCCTCTCCGAGGTCAACGGCGCGAAGTTGTGGATCCGGTTCGGCAACTTCTTCCAGATCCAGCCCGGCGAGTTCGCCAAGCTGCTACTGCTCTCCTTCTTCGCGTACTACCTGGTCCGCAAGCGCGAGGTGCTCTCGCTGGCCAGCCGCCGGGTGCTCGGCATCGACTTCCCGCGCGGGCGCGACCTCGGGCCGGTGCTCGTGGTCTGGGCGCTGAGCCTGGTCGTCCTGGTCGCGGAGAAGGACCTGGGTACCTCGCTGATGTACTTCGGCATGTTCGTGGTCACCCTGTACATCGCCACCGAGCGGGTCAGCTGGCTGATCATCGGTCTGCTGCTGTTCTTCGGCGGCGCGTTCCTCGCCTACCTGCTGGGCAGCCTGGTCGGCGGCCCGTTCCTCAACTTCCACGAGCGGGTCGGGGTCTGGCTGGACCCGTTCGCCGACCCGAACGACACCGGGTACCAGCTCGTGCAGTCGCTGCTCGGGCTCGGTACCGGCGGGCTGTTCGGCTCCGGGCCCGGAGTCGGGCACCCGAGCCAGATCCCCGAGGTGCGCAACGACTTCATCTTCGCCGGGTTCGGTGAGGAGATCGGCCTGTTCGGGCTGACCGCGTTGCTGGTGGTCTACCTGATCATCGTGGAGCGCGGACTGCGCGCGGCGATCGCGGTACGCGACTCGTTCGGCAAGCTGCTCGCCGGCGGGCTGGCCTTCACGCTGGGTTTGCAGGTGTTCGTCATCGTGGGTGGGGTGACCAAGCTGATCCCGCTGACCGGGCAGACCACCCCGTTCCTGTCCGCCGGTGGCTCGTCGCTGATGGCCAACTGGCTGCTGGTGGCGTTGCTGCTGCGGATCTCGGACGCCTCGCGCCGTCCGGTGGCGTCGGGCATCGCGCCGGGTGGCGGCCCGCAGAAGCTGGCCGGCCTGGCCACGGAGGTCATGCGATGAGCGAGCGCGGCGAGCGCAGAGCTACCAGCGCGCGGAGCGCGGCGGAGGCGGACGCATGAACGCTCCCCTGCGGCGGGTCGGCGTCGTGGTCATCGCGCTGTTCGCGCTGCTGTTCGTCAACCTGAACTACGTGCAGGCGTACAAGGCGGACGCGTACCGCAATGACGACCACAACGGGCGGGTACAGCTCACCGAGTACCAGCGCCAGCGGGGCACCATCGCGGTGGCCGGAGGGATACCGATCGCCCAGAGCGTCCCCACCAACGACCAGCTCAAGTACCTGCGCCAGTACCCGCTCAACCCGCTGGCGTACGCGCCGATCACCGGGTACAAGCCGGTCAGCGGGCTGGCCACGAACATCGAGCGGGCCGAGGACCCGTTCCTGTCCGGCAACGCCGACGCGCTGTTCACCGAGCGGCTGCGGGCGATGTTCACCGGCGCCAAGACCTCGGGCGGCAACATCCTGCTGACGATCATGAAGGGCGCGCAGGAGAAGGCGTACAGCGACCTGGTGCACAACAACCTGGGCGTCAAGAACGGCGCGGCGGTGGCGCTCGACCCCGCCTCCGGCGCGATCCTCGCGATGGCCACCACCCCGAGCTACGACCCCAACCAGATCACCTCGCACGACCCGACCGCGGCGCAGCAGGCGTTCGACCAGCTCAACAAGGATCCCGGCAAGCCGCTGCTGAACCGGGCCACCCAGGACACCTACCCGCCCGGCTCGACCATGAAGGTGATCATCTCGGCCACCGCGCTGGCCACCGGCCAGTACACCCCGGACACCCAGATCCCGGCCGGGCCCGACTACACCCCGGTCGAGGGCGGCGGCTTCACCATCCACAACGCGCACCCGTCGATCTGCCCCGACAAGCAGATCACCCTGATCCTCGCGCTGACCCAGTCCTGCAACACCGGGTTCGCGCAGCTCGGGGTGACCCTGGGCGCGGACAAGATCAAGGCGATGGCGCAGGCGTTCGGGTTCGAGGACAGCAGCCTGACCATCGCGGGCAAGGACAACACCGCGATGACCGTGGCGGCCAGCCACACCGGCGCGATGACCGGCCAGGACGGCCGGGACGATCCGAACGCGGTGGCCCAGTCCAGCATCGGGCAGCTGGACGTACGGGTGACTCCGATGCAGGGTGCGATGGTCGCCGCGACGGTCGCCAACGGGGGTACCCGGATGCGTCCGTACCTGGTCGACAAGCGCCAGGCGCCCGACCTGACGATCACCGACCAGACCGTACCCCGGTCGCTGAACCAGCCGATCAACGCGCACGCGGCGGGCGACCTCCAGCAGATGATGATCAGCGTGGTGCAGAACGGCACCGGCAAGAAGGCGCAGATCCCCGGGTTCCAGGTCGGCGGCAAGACCGGAACGGCACAGAATGGTGAGACCTCCGGCGACCATGGCTGGTTCATTGGATTCGCGATGAAGGACGGCAAGCCAATCTGTGCGGTCGCGGTCTTCCTGCAGAACGCCGGTCCGAATGGCAGCAGCGAGGCTGCCCGGATCGCCGGGGACATCATGAAGACCGTGATCACCGAGCGAGGGCTCAAATGAACCCGGGGTGGTCGAGATGGTGAGCGGTGGTACGACCCTCGGCGGGCGGTACAAGCTCGACGAGCGGATCGCCGGTGGCGGGATGGGCGACGTGTGGCGGGGCACCGACGAGGTGCTCGGCCGTACCGTCGCGGTGAAGATCCTGCTCCCGGCGCTGCTGGAGGAGCCCGGCTTCGCCGAGCGCTTCCGGGGTGAGGCGCGCACCATGGCCACCATCAACCACCCGGGCGTCGTCGACGTCTACGACTACGGCTCGGACCCGGCGGTCGGTGCCTACCTGGTCATGGAGTACGTCGAGGGGGACGCGCTGTCCCGCACGCTGAGCCGGGTCAGCCGGCTCACCCCGGCCCGGACCATGGCACTGATCGCGCAGGCCGCCGACGCGTTGCAGGCCGCGCACGAGAAGGGCATCGTGCACCGCGACGTCAAGCCGGGCAACCTGCTGGTCCGGCCGAACGGGACGCTGGTGCTCACCGACTTCGGCATCGCCCGCTCGGCCCAGGTCGGGCAGCTCACCCAGGCCGGCGCGGTGCTCGGTACCGCCTCCTACATCTCTCCGGAGCAGGCCAGCGGTTCGGTCGCCACCCCGCTGTCGGACATTTACGCCCTCGGCGTGGTCGCCTACCAGTGCCTGTCCGGGCGCCGGCCGTACGAGGGGGACAACCCGCTCGAGATCGCCATGAAGCACGTCCGGGACACCCCGCCGCCGTTGCCGGCCGACATCCCGCCCGCGGTACGCGGCATCGTCGAGCGCGCGATCGCCAAGGACCCGGCCGCGCGCTTCCCGAACGCGTCGGCCTTCGGGCAGGTGGCCCGCCGTGCGGCGGCCGCGCTGTCCAGCGGTACCTCGACCTCGATCGGTCCTTCGGGCTCGCCGGTGTCGGTACCCCCGGTGCCGTCGCAGACCTCGCCCGGCCCGACCGGCACCGGCGCGGTACCCCGCCCACCCGCGAGCGGTACCCGGGTGATGCCGGCCGGGGCGTACCCGACCGGCCGGACCGCGGCCGTACCCCCGCCGGGCAGCCCGGCCGCCCCGGGCGTGGGCGGCGCCGGCAGCGGATACCACCGTGGTGCCGCGGCCGTCCCACCGCCCCCGCCGCCCCGGCCGGATACCGGCTACCTGCCCGGCCAGCCGTCGCCGAGCAGCGGGCGGAGCACCATGGTCATCCTGGCCGTGCTCATCGGCCTGCTCGTCCTGCTGGTCCTGGGTGCCCTCGGCTGGCAGCTCATGCACAACGCCGGGGGGACGCCGAGGACCGCCACGACCACCGGTACGCCGGCCAACAACGCCACGCAGACCAGCACCGGCCCCAGCACGTCGGCGACCGGCAAGCTGGTGAGCACGTTCTGTGAAGAGGCCAAGGGCCGGCAGTATTCGGTGGTGGCCAACATCCTCAAGCGCGACGGGTTCCGGGTCGACCGGCAGGACGTACCGGGCCCGAAGAACCTGGTCGTCGAGTTGACCCCGTGTCAGGCGCCGCTGGGCTCGGTGGTTACCGTCAAGGTCGGCAACGGCCAGCCGGCGCCGGCCGGTGCCGGTACCGGCAGTGCCAGCCAGACCAGCGGCTCGAGCAGTGGTACGGGTGGTGGTCCCACCGGCGGGCTGAACTGCTCGCTGGGCCTGGGCGGGTGCACCCCGCCCGCGCCACCGCCCGCGACCAAGCAGGGTTGACCGGGTGGACGCTAAGGTACGTCGGGTGTCGATAACCGAAGGACGACGGACGAGATGACTGCGGGCCGCCTGCTCGGGGGCAGGTATCAGGTCGGCGAGCTGCTGGGCTACGGCGGAATGGCCGAGGTGCACCGCGGTCGGGACCTGCGCCTCGGTCGGGACGTCGCGATCAAGATGCTGCGTACCGACCTGGCTCGCGACGAGACGTTCCAGATCCGGTTCCGGCGGGAGGCACAGAACGCCGCCTCGCTCAACCACCCGGCGATCGTGGCGGTCTACGACACCGGCGAGGAGAAGGCGCCGAGCGGGGAGATCCTCCCCTTCATCGTCATGGAGTTCGTCAACGGCCGTACCCTCAAGGAGGTCCTCGGGGCGGACGGCCGACTCATGCCGCGGCGCGCCCTGGAGATCACCGCGGACATCTGCGCGGCCCTGGAGTTCAGCCACCGGCACGGGATCATCCACCGGGACATCAAGCCGGGCAACGTCATGCTCACCCAGACCGGCCAGGTCAAGGTGATGGACTTCGGCATCGCCCGGGCGCTGGCCAGCGGCGCGACCACGATGACGCAGACCAGCGCGGTCATCGGTACCGCTCAGTACCTGTCGCCGGAGCAGGCCCGGGGCGAGCCGGTCGACGCCCGCTCCGACGTGTACGCCACCGGGTGCGTGCTGTACGAGCTGCTGGTCGGGCAGCCGCCGTTCGTGGGGGACAACCCGGTGTCCGTGGCATACCAGCACGTTCGGGAGGACCCCAGGCCGCCGAGCGACTCCAACCGCGAGGTCTCCCCCGACATCGACGCGATCGTGCTCAAGGCGCTGGCGAAGAACCGGGCCAACCGCTACCAGAGCGCCGCCGAGATGCGCGGTGACCTGCTCCGGGCGGCGGCCGGCCGGCCGGTCCTGGCCACCCCGGTGCTGCGCGAGGCCGACCCGCCGCCACTGCCGCCGCAGCCGACCCGGGCGGTCGGCAACCGGCAGACCGGCACGATGGCCCGGGTCAACCCGCCCCGCCGCGGTCCCTCCAGCGCCGCCCTGATCGCGTTGACCCTGCTGGGCGTGCTCGCGGTGGCCGCCCTCGGCGTCGGCCTCTACCTGGCCAGCAAGCCCCACCTCTCCCCGGTACCGCAGCTGGTCGGGCTGACCTCGGCGCAGGCCCAGATCAAGCTGGACCAGGCCAAGCTCAACGGCAAGAGCACGGTGGTCGCCGGCAACTGCGACAAGGACAAGGTGATCTCGCAGGATCCGCAGGCCGGCGTCCAGCTGGCCGAGGGCCGCACGGTCAGCTACAACGTCTGCGGTGGCCCCGACCTGGTCGCCGTTCCCCAGCTGATGAACCTGGACCAGCAGCACGCCGAGAACGCGCTGCGCGGCGCCGGGCTGGTGCCCTCGGTCAGCTACAAGGACGGGCTGGTGGCGCAGAAGGACCACGTGATCTCGGTCGACCCGGGCGAGGGCACCAGGGTGGCCAAGGGCTCGACCGTCAAGGTCTTCCTCTCCAACGGCGTACAGAACACCGTGCCCGACCTGACCGGGATGACCTTCGACGAGGCAAAGGCCAAGTTGAGGAGCCTCGGCTTCACCAGCGTCAAGCAGTCCACCAACATCAACCCCCCAGCTCACCTGGCCGGAAAGGTGGTCAGCACCGTGCCGGGCGCGGGGACGGTGGCCAAGGTGACCGAAACGATCACGCTCGTGATCGGCGCGACCCAGCCGTCGCCGTCGCCGTCGAACTCGCCGTCGCCGTCAGCTACCGGGTAACGGGTCAGACCGCGAACGCGGCCAGCCGCCGGGACTCCACCTCGGCGGCCAGCCGCGGGGCGCGCTCCAGCGCCGGCGGGTAGCCGCAGGTCGCCAGCCAGTTGGCGAGCATCAGGTGGCCGCCCTGGGTGAGCACCGCCTCCGGGTGGAACTGCACACCCTCGACTGGCAGCTCGCGGTGGCGCAGGGCCATCACCACCCCCGCGTGGGTACGGCCGGTGACCTCGATCTCGTCGGGCAGGGTGGCCTCGACCACGGCCAGGGAGTGGTACCGGGTGGCGGTGAACGGGTCCGGCAGCCCGGCGAGCACTCCGCTGCCGGTGTGCCGGACCAGCGAGGTCATGCCGTGTCTCGGCGCCGGCGCCCGGGTCACCGTGGCCCCGTACGCCTCGCCGATCGCCTGATGTCCGAGGCACACCCCGAGGATCGGGACCCGGCCGGCGTACCGGCGGATCAGATCGAGGCAGCGGCCGGCCTGCCGGGGGGTACCGGGGCCGGGGGAGAGCAGGATGCCGGCCGGGTTCAGCCGGTCCACGTCGGCCGGCGTGACGTCGTTGCGCCGTACCGCGCAGTCGGCGCCGAGCTGGCCGAGGTACTGGACGAGGTTGTAGACGAACGAGTCGTAGTTGTCCACGACCAGGATCCGCGGCGTCATGTCACTCGTTCGTCTCGGCGAACTGGAGGCTGGTCGACCCGTCGTACCCGGGGAGGGTCACGTCGGCCTCCGGCTTGACCTGGTAGCCGAGGCCGAACGCGTTGGCCGCCTCACGGAACGCGCGTACCCCCTGAGACTCGTCGAGCGCGGCACGCAACCGGTCCGGATCGCCGATCGCGGTCACCACGAACGGTGGCGAGTACACCCGGCCGTTGAGGAGCAGGGTGTTTCCGACACACCGGACGGCGGTGACCGAGATGACCCGTACCCCCATGATCGTCATCGCCTCCGCACCACCCGCCCACAGCGCGTTGACGACGGCCTGCACGTCCTGCTGGTGTACCACCAGGTCGTCCGGGCTGGCCCCCTGCGGCAGACTCCCGTCCGGGCGGCGCGGCGCGTCGTCCAGCCGCACGGTCAGGCCCGGGCCGTGCACCGCGGACAGCCCGGCGGCGGCCCGCCGGCTGTCCGCCCGCAGCTGCTGCTCGGCGATCTCCGCGTCGGAACCGCCGGCCAGGTTGGTCTGCTGATCCACCTCCTGCCGCAGCGCCGCGGCCTGCCGCGCCTGCTGGTCGATCTGTCGTTGGCGGTCGGCGATCAGGCTGGAGAGCTGCGGGTTGCGGTCGTCGCGCAGCGCGGTGCCCTGGGCGGTGTGCGCGCTCATCGAGAAGAGCAGGCCGGCCAGCAGCGCCACGACCGGTACCAGCAGCGTCCACGGGCTGCGCCCGGTGCTGCGCCTGGGCAGCAGGGCGAAGGCCGCCCGGCGCACCGCCTTGCCCCAGGACGACGGGCTCGATCTGTCTGCCACGGCCGCCCTCCTGCTCGATCTTCCGGTCCGGCTACGCTTGGTGCGAACATTATTCCGTCCGGAAGCCTGCTGCGTTCACGCATCCCGTGGGGACGCGATAGTGTTCATCGACGTTCCCTCCAGGAGAGCACCGTGCCCAAGTCCAAGGTCCGCCAGAAGAAGGTCTACACCCCGCCCACGGACATCGCCCCGCGGGTGACGAGGGTCAGGGCCAAGCCGAGTTCCATCTGGCTGCCGGCGACGGCGGTCGCCCTGGTCGTTCTCGGGATCGGCTGGCTGGTGGTGTTCTACCTGTCGCAGGGTGTCTACCCGGTGGCCAGCTGGGGCTACTGGAACCTCGCGATCGGGTTCGGCCTGATGGTCTCCGCGCTCGCGGTGTTCTCCCGCTGGCGTTGAGTTCTTGCCGCTCGCCTGCGCTCGCCTGCGCTCGCGCGGGGCCGGTGGCCGGTAGGGCGACGTCTTCCCTCGTCGCTGCGCTCCTCAGTCCAGACGCCCGCCGACCACGGCCCGCGTTCCGCTGACATCGGTTCAGCCGGCCGAAAAAGATGGACGGTCCTCACTGTCGGTCGGTTCCGCCATTGCGTATTGTCGATGACCGGGTAGCTGCCGGCTCGGCCCGGCCAGCGCGGTGAGCCGGTCGACGGGAGGAGCACACGATGGGTATCCGGGTGGCCGAGGTGGCGGTGGCCGGCGGACCGTTCGCGATCGAGAAGCGCGACCTGCCCGAGCCCGGGCCCGGCGAGGTCCGGGTCACGGTGGAGGCGTGCGGGGTGTGCCACACCGACGCCGTACTGGTCAACGGGTACCTCCCGGGTGCGTCGTTTCCGCTGGTACCGGGGCACGAGATCGCCGGGCGGATCGACGCGCTCGGCGACGGGGTGGACAACTGGCGGCTCGGCCAGCGGGTCGGGGTCGGCTGGTTCGGCGGCTCCTGCGGCCGGTGCGCGGTGTGCCGGTCCGGCGACTTCGTGGACTGCCCCAACCTGCGGGTGCCCGGGGTCTCCTACCCGGGCGGATTCGCCGACGCCGTGGTGGTACCGGCGGACGCCCCGGCGGCCATCCCGGACGGGCTGTCCGCCGAGGAGGCGGCGCCGTTGCTGTGCGCCGGGGTCACCACGTACAACGCGCTGCGCAACAGTGCCGCCCGCCCGGGTGACCTGGTCGCCGTACTCGGCCTGGGTGGCCTGGGTCACCTCGCCGTGCAGTACGCGGCCAGGTTCGGCTTCGACACGGTGGCCATCGCCCGGGGTGCCGAGAAGGAGGGGCCGGCCCTGGATCTGGGCGCCCGGCACTACATCGACAGCACTCGACAGGACGTCGCCCACACCCTGCGGGAGCTCGGCGGAGCGAAGGTCATCCTGGCCACCGCGACGGTCTCCTCGGCCATCGCGGCCGCGATCGACGGGCTCGGTAACCGGGGCCAGTTGATCGTCGCCGGGGCTCCGGCCGACCCGATGCAGATCTCCCCGCTTCAGTTGATCTTCGGGAGCCATTCCGTGGTCGGACATGCCTCGGGTACCGCCCACGACTCCGAGGAGGCACTGAAGTTCAGCGCCTTCACCGGGGTACGGGCCCGGGTGGAGACGGTACCGCTGGAGCAGGTCGGCGCCGCGTACGAACGCATGCTCAGTGGTACAGCCCGTTTCCGAATGGTTCTCATTACCGGACAATGAGCCGATGAGCGCCCCCGAGCGAACTGCACAACGGCGCTGGATGGGCGTCGGGCGGTCGGCCGCGCCCGACTCCCGGCTGGCCGCCGCGGCGGCCACCCGCGTGGCGATCACCGGGCCGGACGCCAAGCTGCTGCTGGCGTTCAGCGCGATCACCCATGACCCGGCGCAGATCCAGGAGGGGATCGCCGAGGTCGCCCCCGGGATACCGGTGCTGGGCTGCACGACCCATGGCGAGATCGGGCCGGGCGGCCCGCGGGACGGCTCGGTGATCGTGGCGGCGATCGGGGGTACCGGCTTCGCCGTGCGTACCGCCGTCGCCCAGCAGGTCTCCGGCCGCCAGCGGGAGGCCGGCGTGGAGGTGGCGCAGCGGGCCGGCGGGCTCGGCGACGACCGCCCCTACCGGGTACTGCTCCTGCTCACCGACGGTCTGCTGCGCGATCAGGAGAACATCCTGCGCGGCTGCTACTCGGTGCTCGGCGCCGGTGTACCGCTCTTCGGTGGGGCGGCGGCCGACGGCTGGCGGATGACCGGTACCTACCTGATGGCCGACGGCAAGGTGCTAACCGACGCGGTGGTGGCCGCGATGATCGCGTCCGAGGCTCCACTGGCCGTGGCGGTACGCCACGGGTGGCGCCACGTCGGCGAGCCGATACTGGTGACCGGTACGGCCAACGGTCGCGTGCTGACCCTCAACGACCGGCCCGCGATGGACGTATACCTGGAGCGGCTCGGCGCGCCGCCACAGGCGTACACCGACGCGGCGGAGTTCGTCGCGTTCGCGCTGGCCCGCCCGATCGGGGTACAGCGGCGCAGCGGGATCGGGGCGCACAACATCAGCACCGAGGTGGACATCGAGGGCCGCTCGATCGGCGGCGGCAACGCGATCGACCAGGGCGCGCCCGTGTGGGTGATGGAGGGCGACGAGCGTTCCATCCTCGACGCGGCCGAGGCCGCCTGCCGGGAGGCGTGCGCCGGGCTGGGCGGGTGGCCGCCGATCGGGCTGCTGACCTTCAGTTGCGCGGCGCTGCGTACCATCCTCGGCGACGAGGGCATCCACCGGGAGGTGAGCCGGTTGGAGCGCTCCACCTCCGGTACCCCATTCGCCGGCTTCTATACGTACGGCGAGATCGCCCGGGTCCGCGGGATCGACGGCTTCCACAACCAGACGATGGTGGTGCTGGCCCTGGCCTGAGCGGGCAGGGTCAGTTGGCGCTCGCTCCGCTCGCGCGGGCCAGCCGCGCCGCGCCGCGCGGTCCCGCCGGGTCGGGCACAATGGATCCCGAGGTGAGCCGACCATCGAAATCCTGATCACCGCGTTGCCGCTGGCGGCATTCGTGCTGCTCACCGCAGCCAACGCGTTCTTTGTGGCAGCCGAGTTCTCGCTCGTCACGGTGGACCGGGCGGCCATCGAGACGCAGGCCCAGGCCGGCGACCGGGCTGCCCGTACCGTCCGCAAGTCGTTGCGGCAGCTCTCCTTCCAGCTCTCCGCCGCCCAGCTCGGCATCACCATCGCCGCGTTGCTCACCGGGTACCTCGCAGAACCGGCCCTGGCCCGGCTGCTGGTCCCGCTGACCGGCCACCGGGAGGGGCTGGACGGTGCGCTCGCGCTGGCCATCGCCACTCTGATCTCGATGCTCTTCGGCGAGCTGGTGCCGAAGAACGCCGCGCTGGCCCGGCCGATGCCGGTGGCCCGGCGCACCGCCGGCCCGACCAGGATGTTCGCCAAGCTCTTCGGTTGGCTGATCCGGGCGCTCAACGGCACCGCCAACATGGTGGTCCGGCGCTTCGGGGTGGAGCCGCAGGAGGAGCTGGCCAGCGCCCGGTCGCCGGAGGAGTTGGGGCTGCTCGCGGCGATCTCGGCCCGGGCCGGCGCGCTGCCCGAGGAGACCGCGAAGCTGTTGCAGCGGACCATCCGGTTCGGTGACAAGCGGGCCGCCGAGGCGATGACCCCGCGGGTGGACATGGTCGCGCTGCCGGCCACCGCGACCGTGGCCGAGCTGCTGGCCACCGCGCGGGACACCGGGTTCAGCCGGTTCCCGGTGTACGAGTCCACCGTGGATCTGGTCACCGGCGTGGTCACGGTGATCGACGGGCTGGGGGTACCGCCGGCCCGGCGCGCGACCGAGACGGTGGCCCAGATCGCGCGGGAGCCGACGTACCTGCCGGAGAGCCTCGACCTGGACGGGGTACTGGAGGCGTTGCAGGCGGCCGATGCCGAGCTGGCCATCGTGCTCGACGAGTACGGCGGCACCGACGGGCTGGTCACCCTGGAGGACCTGGCCGAGGAGCTGGTCGGCGAGATCACCGACGAATACGACCTGGAACCGGCCGCGTACGAGGTGACCGAACCGATGGCCACCTCGACACCCGGAATGCTCGTGGAGGGCGTACTGCGCGAGGACGAGCTGGCCGAGGCGACCGGATTCCGGCTGCCCGAGGGGCCGTACGAGACGCTCGCCGGGTTCATCATGGCCCGGCTGGGACACATCCCGGTCGAGGGCGAGACGGTCGAGGAGCACGGCTGGACGTTCACCGTCGTCGACGTACAGCGACGCCGGATCGAGCAGGTCCGGGTGACGGTACCGGAGGACGACCGATGACCCTGCTGATCGTCCTGCTGCTCCTGCTGGGCAACGCGTTCTTCGTCGGCGGGGAGTTCGCGCTGATCGCGGCCAGGCGTACCGTCGTGGAACCGCTGGCCGCCACCTCCAACCGGGCCCGCCTGGCGCTTCGGGCGATGGAGCAGATTCCGCTGATGATCGCCGGCGCCCAGCTCGGCGTCACGGTCTGCTCGCTGGGCCTCGGAGCGATCGCCGAGCCCGCGCTGGCCCACCTGCTGGCCCGCCTCTTCGACGCGGTACGCGTGCCGGTGTCGGCCGCGCATCCGGTCGCCTTCGTCCTCGCGCTGATCGCCGTGGTGTTCGCGCACACGGTGTTCGGCGAAATGGTGCCGAAGAACCTCACCCTGGTCGCTCCGGAGCAGGCGGTGATCTGGCTCGGTCCGCCGATGCTCTGGTTCTGTACCGCCACCAAACCGCTGCTGGTCTTCATGAAGTGGGCGGCCGGGCAGGTGCTGCGGATCTGGCGGATCGAGGCGACCGAGACGGTGAAGACCGTCTATACGGCGGAGGAGTTGGCCGGGCTGGTCGCGCAGGCGCGTACCGAGGGGCTGCTCGACCCGGAGGAGCACGCCCGGATCACCGGCGCGCTGGCGCTGCACGAGCGTACCGTCGCCGACGCGATGCGGCCGTGGTCGTCGGTGACGGTGGTCACCGACGACGTGTCCCCGGCGGCGCTGGAGGTCCTCGCCACCCGTACCGGGCTGTCCCGGTTTCCCGTCGTGGCCCGGGACACCCGGCGGGTACTCGGGTTCGTGCACATCAAGGACGTGCTCGGGGTCACCGGTCCGGCCCGCCGGTCGCCGATCGAGCCGGGGCGGGTCCGGCCGCTGCCGATCACCCCGCCGGACCGGCGGCTGGCCGACGCGCTGCTCGCGATGCGCCGGGAACGCCGGCACATCGTGCTGGTCAGCGACGGTCGGCTGCCGCTTGGCCTGCTCGCCCTGCATGACGTGCTCCGGGCCGTGGTGGGCGGGCAACGTGATCTACGTACCGTATCGACCTGACCGCAGATCGAATTTGCCGCGGCGTTGGGTTGATTGCGCCGGTCCGGGTTCCCTAGGGTGAGGGACCGTGGCAGACCCCCTCACCCTGCCACGATCCAAGCGCTCGCTCGCGATGGCCATCTTTGCGAGCCTGGCCGCGGTGATCGTGGGTCTCGTTCCAGCCACCCATGCCCACGCCGCGCCGACGCCGACCGTCCAGCAGATCGAGGCCCAGATCGACCAGCTGTGGAACCAGCTCGAGCCGCTGGTCGAGCAGTACAACGGCGTGCATTACCAGCTCTCCCAGAACCTGGCCAAGCAGGCCGCGCTGACCAAGCAACTGCTCCCGCTGCAGATGCAGGTGGACCTGGCGATGACCCGGGTCGGTGCGCTCTCCGCCCGGCTCTACGAGAGCGGTCCGGGGTCCAATGTGGCCGCGCTGCTGACCTCGGGCAGCCCGGAGAACCTGCTCGAGCAGCTCACCATGCTCAACGAGATGGCGCGCGGCCAGCAGGCGCAGATCTCCGCGACCCGCGACCAGGTCGAGGAGTACAACAAGCAGAAGGCGCCGCTGGACGCGCTGATCGCCCAGCAGCAACAGCAGGACGCCGACCTGGCCGCGAAGAAGAAGCAGATCTCCGCGCAGATGGACCAGTTGCAGAAGTTGCGCCAGCAGGCGTACGGCTCGTCCGGTGCCGCTCCGGGCGGGTCACTGAAGCCGGTCCCTTGTCCGGTCACGTATATCGGCGGCGCGGCCGGCAAGGCGATCGGGTACGCCTGCTCGCACATTGGCGCGCCCTACGTCTGGGCCACCGCCGGGCCGAGCACGTTCGACTGCTCCGGACTGACCATGGCCGCCTGGGCCGCCGCCGGGTTCTCCCTGGCCCACTACACGCTCACCCAGAAGCAGCAGACCATGCGGATCAGCGCCACCGACCTGCGCCCCGGTGACCTGGTGTTCTACTTCGGTGACGTACACCACGTGGCGATCTATGCCGGTGGCGGCTGGGTGGTGCACGCGCCGCACCCGGGAGACCGGGTACGGATGGCCAGGATGGGGGAGATCGGCTCGATCAACAGCTATGGCCGGGTACGGGGTTCGTAACCCCGCGTGGAGTCGCACAACCCGTCCGGTAGTACATGCGCGTTCAACTTGCGTACGCCACTGCCGTGTCCTTAACGTTATCCAGTCGTCGTCCGGAAGTCGGCCGCCCAGCCGGGAGGCCCCGGACACACCGCCGAATCGTCCGATGCGAACCGGGGACCCAACCGCACCACTGGGGTGAATCCGCGCAAGCGGTAGGGGAACTTCCCATCCCGAACCCGTCAGCTAACCCGGTAGGCGGCGGCCTGGTCGCGCCCCCCACGCGATCGGCGCTCGGGAAGAAGGAGTCGCCCCCGGTGGCACCGGCCACGCGTGCGTACAGGTCCAGGTTCCTGCGCAGATTCCGGGCAACCGCACTCGCGGTGGCCGTCGCCGTCGGTACGGTGCTGGTACACGGCACCGCCGGGTACGCCAACCCGACACCGGCACCGGGTGACATCGAAGCCCAGATCAACCAGACCTGGGACACCCTGGAACCACTGATCGAGAAGTACAACGCGGTGCACGGGCAGTACGTCGCCATGCAGGGCAAGGTGGACGCGCTCAAGGCGCAGATCCAGCCGTTGCAGATGCAGGTGGACCTCGCGATGACCCGGGTCGGTGCGATCTCCGCCCGGGCATACATGTTCGGCCCCGGCTCCAAGCTCAACGCGATGCTGCTCGGTAGCGACCCGGCCTCGTTCGTGGACCAGCTCACGCTGCTCGACTCGGTGGCCCGGCACGAGTCCGCGGCGATCGCCGACGTCGCCAATCTGGTCGACCGGTACGAGCAGCAGAAGAAGCCGCTGGACGCCGCGCTGGCCACCTTGAAGGAGCAGAACGACACGCTCAACGCCCAGCGGGCGACCATCGAGGCGAAGATCAAGCAGCTCGACTCGCTACGCCTCGTGGCATACGGCAGCGGCGGGGGCACGGGCAGCCTGCGCCCGGTTGCGTGTCCCCAGGTGTACACCGGCGACGCGGGCAGCCGGGCGGCCAAGTTCGCCTGCCAGCAGATCGGCAAGCCCTATGTGTGGGCAGCCGAGGGCCCCAACGCCTACGACTGCTCCGGCCTGACCAAGGCCGCCTGGCGCTCGGTCGGCGTCTTCCTGCCACACAACGCGCTGGAGCAGAAGTACGCCACCACCCGGGTCAGCGCCGACAGCCTGAGACCCGGCGATCTGGTCTTCTACTACCGGGATGTCCACCACGTCGTCATCTACGTGGGCAACGGCTGGACGGTCACCGCACCCACCTACGGCATCCCGGTCAAGATGCAGAAGCTCGACATGGCCCGGTGGAACTCGGCGGGCCGGCCGCACTAGCTCAGCCGGATTCGCCTGCGGCTCGGCCGGCATTGCTCTCGGCTCAGCCGGCGTTCGCCGCCGCGGACCGGACGTCCCGCAGCACCTTGGCCAACGCCTTGGGTAGCGGCCCGGCCTGCTCGCGCAGCTCGTCGATCCGCGTGCGGTGCGCCCGCCGCTTGGCGCGGGGTAGCACCGTGTCCAGTTCGCCCGCGGCCACCAGGGCCACCAGCGCGGCGTCGCGGTTGTCGACCCGGCCCGGGCCGCCGAGGGTCACCTCGATGGACTGGAGCATCTGGGGGTACAGCAGCGGGTCGACGAACCGGATCCGCCGGGCGGGAAAGATGCCGAGGATGCGGTACGACTCGACGGTGATGTACCGCTGCGCCGCCAACTGGTCCTGGACCACCCCGGTGGTCCTCCGGGCGCCCTTGTAGACCCAGTGCGACCACCGCCGGCGCCGCCCGTCGGCGACCTGCTGGAAGATCGGACCGAGCACCGGATCGGCCGGACGGCTGGCCCGCACCGAGGCCGCCCGGCCGTCCTCGTCGACCAGATCGCCGCGCAGCAGCAGCTCGGCGAGGGCACCGGCGCGCAGCACGTAGCCGAGCTCGGAACGCCGGGTGAGCCGCTCCCTGTTCGGGTTCACCGCCAACAGGAACAGCTGGGCGGGGAGGGGCAAGGGTGGGTACACGGGTTCTCCAGGATGCGGGCGCCGGCCAACTGTTGCAAGATATGACCCGGATCCAATCAGAAATTGACGGGGAAAGTCGGGACAGCGTGACCGGGACACTCATCAACAAGGTCCAGGGGACCGATGGTGGTGTCGTCGTCGAGATCCGGGGTGAGATCGACATGGCGTGCGCCGACCGGTTGAGCGGAGTGCTCGTCACGACCGCCACCCGGCAGCGGCCGGCCCGCGTCGTGGTGGACCTGATGCACGTCACGTTCATCGACTCGACCGGGATCGGCGCGCTGGTCGCGGGGCGCAACGCCGCGCACGCGCTCGGGATCCCGTTCACCGTACGCCGACCGAGCACTTTCGTGGTCAGCCAGCTCCGGCAGATCGGGCTGTACGATGCCCTCGCCCTGGACCACTGACCTCCTCTCCGGATGCCAGCGCCGGTACCGCCCGGTACGGTGAGCACGCGCGACGAAGGGAGGCCAATCGATGGAGGTACTCGTCGCCCGGCCCGCTGCCGACGTAGCGGTCGTGACGATCCGCGGTCAGCTCGACATGGATTCCGCCGGGGCGCTGCGGGCCGCGCTCGACAAGCTCCGCGCGGATTCGGTCAGCCGGATCGTCGCCGATCTCCACGACCTGACCTTCTGCGACTCGATCGGGCTCTCCACCCTCGTGCTGACCCACCGGTACTGCGTCAGCGTGGGCGGCTGGCTGCGCCTGGCCGATCCCACCCCGTTCCTCACCCGGCTGCTCGCGCTCGTGGGCATCTCCAACGTCGTACCCGTCTATCAAGGCGTCGACGGAGCGCTCGCCGGCGACCCGGCCGACCTGTTCCAGGGCTTCGGCGAAGTCAAGTTGTAGGCGAAGCCGGCGATGACGCGGCTGTACACCACCGTGAACTTGTGGGGTCCGGTGCCCACCCCGCCTCGCCCGCCAAGGATGAGACGAACTTCGGACGTGGCCAGTAGCCTCCGATTGATGACATCCCCCGGATCTCGGCGATCTACCCTCTCGATGCGCATCCGCTTGATGCGTTCTACTCCCGAGAACACGGCAAGCGGCATCTACGGGGTGATCGTGAGTGCGGCCGTCATGGCGGCCTCCCACGCGGGCACGGCGGCGGCCATCATCGTGGCGGTACTGGTCACGCTGACCATCTACTGGAGCGCCGAGCGCTACGCCAGGCTGGTGGCGGAGCGGATCCATGAAGGCCACCGGCCCAGCTGGCGCGAGGTGCGGCTACAGCTGACCACCGGCTGGGACATGGTGACCGCCTCTGCCATTCCACTGGCCGTCCTCGCGGTCCTGCGCCTACTCGGGGCCACCGTGGTTTATGCGGTGATCGGCGCATTGGTGTGCAGCACGCTGTTGCTGTGCCTGGCTGGCTGGGAGATCGGCCGACACGGTCAGCTCACCGGCCTGGAGAGACTCGCGTCGGCGGCGGTCGCGGGGTCGTTCGGCGCCGCGATGATCTTGTTGAAGGTCCTGCTGCACTGAGCTGTGGCGGGCGTTGCCGTAGCCGCCGGGCCGTTGACCGGATCTTCCGCGCCGACCAGGCGGGCGGTGCCGGCCCGGGGGCCGGCGACGGCCTGGACGCGGCCTGAGTAGTCGGATGATCTTCTGCACTGCCGGTCAGTGGTCCATGGTGGGCCAGGTGCGCCAGTTCTGCCAGGAACGGCTCGGGGTCGGACCACGTTGTCCCTGGTAGCGCGAGCCGTAGATGGCCGAGCCGTACGGGTGCTCCGCCGGCGAGGAGAGCCGGAACATGCACAGCTGGCCGATCTTCATGCCTGGCCAGAGTGTGATCGGCAGGTTGGCCACGTTGGACAGCTCCAGCGTGACGTGTCCGGAGAAGCCGGGATCGATGAAGCCCGCCGTCGAGTGGGTCAGCAGGCCCAGCCGGCCCAGGCTGGACTTGCCCTCCAGCCGCCCGGCCAGCTGGTCGCCCAGCGTGATGACCTCCAGCGTCGAGGCGAGCACGAACTCACCCGGGTGCAGCACGAACGGCTGTCCGTCGGACACCTCCACCTCGGCGGTCAGATCGTCCTGCCGCAAGGCGGGGTCGATGTGGGTGTACAGGTGGTTGTTGAAGACCCGGAACCAGCGGTCCAGGCGTACGTCGATGCTGGACGGTTGGACCAGCGCCGGCTCGAACGGGTCGAGTTGCAGTCTTCCGCTCTTGAGTTCGTCGATCAGGTCGCGGTCGGAGAGCAGCACGAGGTGCAGCGTACCCAATGTGGCTGAGCTGGACGCGACTTCCGATCTCGAACATGTGTTCGATAGAGTGGGGCATGGCTTCATGGTCGGAATTCGCGGCTGCCCAGCCTCGGCTGGCGTCCGCCATCCGTCAGCTGGTCCACCAGTACGGGCCCGGACTCGGCTACCTCGCGACCGTCCGCGCGGACGGCGGCCCACGGGTGCACCCCGTCTCCCCGGTGATCACCGACGACGGGTTCTTCTGTTTCATCCTCGACTCGCCGAAGCGTCGCGACCTGGACCGCGACGGCAGATACGCACTGCACTCGTTCCCGCCCGAGGAGAGCGACGACGAGGCCTACCTGTCCGGCCGGGCACGCCGGGTCACCGACCGCGCCCGGGTGGCCGAGCTGGCCGGCAGCATGCGGGCGAAACCCGACCTCAACTGGCGGCTGTACGAGTTCACGGTGGACATCGCGATGGTGGCGCACCATCGGGCGGGGAGCGCAGGTCCGCTCGGCGCGGCGTACGAGGTGTGGCGCGAGGGCGAGGACCCGCCGAGCGGTCGTGCAGCGACGTGGCGGGATCGGGTACAGTGAGCCGGTTCCCGCGGGTGTAGTTCAATGGCAGAACATCAGCTTCCCAAGCTGACAGTGAGGGTTCGATTCCCTTCACCCGCTCCGCGTTTCTGCAGCTAAACAGCTTGATCGGCGATCTACGTCATCGAAGTGTTCGAGCATACGCCCCCAACATGTTGGGGATCTTCCCCGCAAGAGGCGGGGTTCGCGGCCGAATCTCGACCAGACCCCACGGCCGTCGAGGTCGTCCAGGCGACCTGGACTTCGAGCGGAAGCTCGGCGCTCGACAAGGGTGCGCCGTTGGGTCACATCTGCCGCATGCGCCGCAGTTGGCCAATCGAGGAGGAACAGATGGTTCCGAACAGCGATAGGCGCATGAACACGATCGAGGTCTGCTGCGCGACGTACGGCTCGGCCTGCCCGAAGACCCGACGGATAGGGCCAAGTCCTGTCGTCCGAACTACCGCGTCAGTGCGAAATACTGACATGAACGGTCGAGCAATGACGTGAGTACCGCGTAGCGGCGCATCTAGATACTGACGACCTGTACGCGGTCGATCCCGCGTACACCAGGGCCTTGTCGCAATCGCCTCTGTTTGACCTCTTGGGCTCCGGGAGGCGGCTACGGTGCGGATGCCGGGCCGGGCGGGACGGTGAGTTCGGCCAGGGTTGCCCAGGCGCCCGGTACGTCCAGCGCGCGGGCGGCGTAGGCGAGGTCGAGCAGGTCGTCGCTCAGATACCGGTCGTACTTGTCGTGGGCCTTGGCCCGGACGGTGGTGGCGAGCGCCAATGGATCCGGGGGCGGGCACGCGGCCAGTTCCTGGATCAGCTCCCACAGCGAGGTCGGGGAGCAGTTGCCCACCGTGATGGCGAGTCCGTCCTGACCGACCGTCAGGCCGTGGCTGGCGAGGACGACGGTGAGTGTGTTCATGATCCTATCGCCACGCCACGGGAACAGCACGGTCTCCGTACCCCAGCCGAAGATCCTGCGGTCGGCGTGGCCGAACGTGTGGAAGGCTGCCCGCCCCTCGGCCAGCAGCGTTCGTGCGGTCCCGTCGAGGTAGCGGGGGACCGCGGTCGACAGGTACAGCTGGCGCATCGTGCGCCGTACCTCGTCGGCGATCTCCCCGCCGCAGCCGGGAAAGACCGGCGGCCGCCCGGCCTCGGCGGCCGTCAGCTCGATTACCCGTTGGGCGGTGTCGATGGACAGCACGCGCCAGCGCGCGCCGCTGAAGATAAGCAGCGTCCCGGGCAGGATCGGGCGGTCCACTGGGAGCGAGCCGAGCGTGTAGCCGTCCGCAACCAGCCGATAGTCCAGGGATGTGCGGAACGAGGCGTAGAAGCTGTAGTGGTTGATGAGCCGGTCGCCCGCGCCGCCCGGCAGTAGCAGGCCGCCGTCATGCTGCCGGATCAGGTCGTGCCGGCCCATGTCGCGCAGGACGCTGGCAAAGGCGGCTCGGTCGATGCGGTCGAACGGGCCGCGCCGGCTGAGGGCGTCGAAGAGCTGGCCGGCGGTGGCGCCGCCGTGCTGCGCGGTGATCGACAGAATCTGCTGGATGAGGGTCGACAGGTGCAGGCCCGTGGTGTCCGGCGGCTCGTACCAGGCCGCGGTCAGCAGTTCGACCATGGCCACTGCCTGGAAGAGTTCGCCACGCAGCGCGTCCGCCGGGCCGATGCCGGGCGCGAGCTGGCGTTCGGCGATGTAGATCCGCAGAACTGCGGGGCGGCCGGGGCGGCGTCCGGACCGGCCGAGGCGCTGGCGGAGGCCGGCCACGGTCGGCGGCGCACCGATCTGGGCCACCGAGTCGACCGAGCCGATGTCGATGCCCAGCTCCAGGGTCGAGGTGCAGATCGCGCTCACCGGCGTGGCCGGGTCCTTGAGCCGCTCCTCGACGTGCTCTCGGATCTCCTTGGACAGGCTCCCGTGGTGGGCGAGGAACTCGGCCCGCACCCCTGCCCGTACCGCCCGCTGGCTGAGCATGTCGGCATAGACCTCGACGGCGGCCCGGGAGTTGGCGAAGACCAGGTTGTCGGTCGAGCGCAGGGTCTGGAAGAGATGGTCGGCGATCGCGGCCCGGTCGACCGGCTCCTGGCCGGCAGGTGTAGGGGCAGCCGGATCGAGGTAACCACGGACTTGCAGCCGGATCTCGCTGCCCGACTCGGCCGAGGCAACAACTGCCACCCGCGCCGCGTCGCCCGGACGCAGGTAACTCGCCGCTGCGGTGAAGTCGCCCAGCGTCGCGGACAGCGCGATCCGCGGGATGCGGCCGCGGGCGACTAGGTCGACCCGGTGCAGCAGGGACTGGAGTTGAGCGCCCCGCTCGGTGCCGAGGAAGGAGTGCAGCTCGTCGATGATCATGTACCGCAACCCGCCGAACACCCTCCGGATCCGGTCACCGTGCCGGACGAAGATCGCCTCCAGCGACTCCGGTGTGATCAACAGCAGGCCGGTCGGCACACGCAAGACGCGCGACTTGCCTGCCGCTGGAGCGTCGCCGTGCCAGCGGTGCACCGGCAGATCCAGCGGCGCGCAAAGTTCGACGACCCGGTCGTACTGGTCGTTGATCAGTGCCTTCAGCGGGCTGACGTAGAGTGCCTGGAGGCCGGCGCCGGCGCCGATCTCGCGCTGGCGGGCCAGCGCCGAGCAGATCGGCAGCAACGCCGCCTCGGTCTTGCCGCTCGCGGTCGCCGAGGCGATGATCACGTCCCGGGTGCCGTCGATGATCAGGCCGGCGGCCCGTTCCTGGGCGTCGTGCAGCCGGTCCCAGCCGCGTTCGTAGATCCACCGCTGGACCTTCGGGTGGTAGAGCTCGTACGCCTGCGACCGCTGCCCGGCGGGCGTCTCAAAGCCGGAATGAGCTGAGTTCGTCATCGTCGGCCGATGGGAGCGTCGAATCCGGGCCTGGCGCCGGGGTGAGGTCGACGGCGTCGACCAGTGCCGACCAGCGCAGGTCCGGATGCTGGTCGAGTAGGGCGAGAAGGTCGAGGAAGCCGCGGATGGTCTCGCGTGGGGTACGGAAGTACGCGTCCCCGATCCGCTTCGCGCAGTGCTGCATGTACGCGGTCAGCGCCTCGTCCGGTACGAGATACCGGGCCGGGTCGCCGCCGGCGTACACGTGCCGCAGCTTGGTCAACAGCACGTAGATGTCCTCAGGCGTGAGGTTGCCCAGCCGCACTACGGGGCCGGAGTGGTCGAGCCGGTCGGTCGAGGCGAAGCTGTTCGGCGCGAGCCGGCTGGCCAGCGCCGGGTACGAGAACAGGCCGCGCCGCGTGTCCAGGAGGAACTCCGGCGTGCCGCCGAACAGAAAGCCGAGGTACGCGGCGGTGCCCTGCATGCTGTCGTTGACGATGCGCAATAGCTGCTCGTAGTTGGCGTTGCGGGCCGCCGCACCGGCGAGCCGGTACAGGTTGACCATCTCGTCGACGCATACCAGCAGCCCGTTGAAGCCGGCCAGCCGGACGAAGCGGGCCATCAGCTTGAGGTGGTCGTAGACCCCTGCGTCATCGATGATGGTCCGTACGCCGAGCGCGGCGCGGGCGTCGACCCGGCCGGTGAACTCGCCGCGCAGCCAGCGCACCGCGTCGGCCCGCAACTGCTCGTCGCCGCCGTCGTACCCGCGCCAGTACGCGCCCACCACGGTGGCGAAGTCGTAGCCACCGGTCAGCTCCGACAGCGCTCCCAGCCGGGATCGGATCGCGTCGCGCGGCTCGTCGCCGGTCGCGTTGGCCTCGCTCAGCGCCCCGGTCACGAACCGCTCCACCACGCTGGCCAGCGCCCCGCCGTCCGGCCGCGCCCGCGTCGCGAGGTTGCGCATCAGCTCCGCATACAGGCTACGGGCCTGCCCGGACCCGGCGTGCAGCCGCCGGTCGGGAGACAGATCCGCGTGGACGGTGACCAGCCGCGTCTCCAGGGCGACCGAGCGGGCCAGGTGCAGGAAGAACGTTTTTCCCGAACCGTACTCGCCGATGACGAACCGGCAGCCGGCGCCGCCGTCCGCGATCCGGTCCAGGTCGTGGAGAACGGCGCGGACCTCGGCTGCCCGCCCGACCTGGATGTGCTGCTGCCCGACGCGGGGAACGACCCCGGCGCGCAGCGACGCCACGATCGCGTCCCGCTCGCGGGGCCGGATCCGGTCGGCTTGTCCCGGTGGCACGGGATTCGTCATCCGAGCAGCTCCTGGAGTACGTCGTCGTTCACGTCGAGGGTGGCGGCGCCTTCGATGAGCGGCGCGCCGGCGGTTTCGATCGCGGCCTCGTTCAGCACGTCGAGGGCGCCGTCCGGGAGGATACCGTGCGCCCCGGCGAGCACCGCGAACTCCTCACGGGTCCAGGTGTGCCGGGCTGCGAGCACGCGCAGTAGCAGACTGTGCGCCCGGTCGAGACCAGGGATCTGGTCCGTGCCGTCGGCGCGCCCGCCCGGACCGGCGGCCGGCGGGTGCGGTGGCGCCGGCTCGTCGGCGTCGAAGACGGTGGTGAGCAGCGAGGCGACCTCCGCGCTCTCCGTGACCTTGCGCGCGATCGCCGTTCGATCGAGCCGTACCTCGCCCGGCGTCGCGACTGCTTCGGCAGGCGGTGGCGGCGCGGTTGTCCATGGCAGCGGGTACCCGCCCGCGATGGGGTCGGCCGGCCGGATCACCACCGGATCGTCCCACCCACCGGGTCGCGTCGGCTCCTCGTAGGGTGGCGTGCCGAGGCTGTGCCCGTGCAGGCGGCGGAACAGCTGATCCTGATCCAGCCGGAGGATCTGGTACACCCGGATCAGCGCGCCGACGGTGACGGGTCCGATCGCCGGGTCCGCGGCGGCGGCGACCGAAACCAGGTAACGGCCGGCGATGTCCCGCTCGGGCTCGCTGAGCGACGCGGTCAGCCGGCCGAGCCGGTCGAATTCCCGCATGGTCGCGGTGGTTGACCGCGGGCTTCGCTCCGCTCCGCCCGTGGGCGGCGCGACGGGCTCCGCCCCGGTCGCGAGCAGCCAGGCCAGCC
>WNGE01000487.1_pt1 | contig 54948 bp, 54 predicted proteins | sample 5400651 | NCBI WGS metagenome assembly WNGE01 (sample SAMN13153370, study PRJNA577476) | soil metagenome | isolation source: 60 cm soil or saprolite under grassland replicate 2 | place: USA:California | collected 2016-06-15 | reverse complement strand
AACTCCGCTGACGTATTTCCGAAAGAACTCACGCAGGTCCGCATGGCTCAATGCTTCCGCCGACTCACGCACCGCGCCAGAATCCGCAAAGAACTTCCCCTGCTTGGCATACTGCTCGTCCATCGAGCGAAACAATTCGCGCAATGATGCCTGGTCGTGACTCGCATCGCGCATTGCCAAATCCAGCAGCACGCCCAGCAATTTACCTTTGTTGTAATAGGAAATGCTGCGCATCGGAAGCCCGTAGCGCGGATATTTCTCCAGCCAGGCATCTAGGCTCGATTGCTCTGCAGATTGGGTCAGGTGTGCGGGCCGGTTCTCCAGTTCAGTGATCTCCTGCCCGAGTTGATCGAGAAAATGCCGCTCATCGAGAAGCCGCGCTCGCAGTTGGATGCACTCCGCTGCTGTGGTATCCACGCCTTCACTGAACCACAGCGCGGGCGTGTAATTCTCTTTCGTGTAATCCACAGGCTCAAGCGATTGCGGCCGGATGCGCTTTACATTCCACAGATGAAAAAACTCGTGTGCGGTAATTGCCGTGAAGCGATCCAGGTCCTTCTCAAAGTCGGCGGCCGGAAGGTTGATGGCAGTGCCAAACGCATGCTCCATGCCGCCATCGGACGAATCCGATACGTGATAAATGAAAAGATATTCTTGGAACGGACAATCGTTCATCCATTTGCTGGCGCCGGCTACGATTCGCTCGATTCGCGGCACAATCTTCTTTAAGATCGAATCCGCATTCTCGCTGTCAAGCGTGACGCGGTACCTGCCGCAAGTGCCGTTGAAGTCCGCCTCTGAGAATGTACCGATTTCTACTGGAGAGTCCACCAGCTGATCGTAATTCGTGGCTCTGTAATCCACTCCATTCGAACTTAGCGGGGTCGCAATCTTCCAGTTTGCCGGAATCTGCTGAAACTCGACCTCGACAGCACCGTTACGCTGGTCGTCCGCGTACAGCAAAATCTCTGCCAGATTGAAGAATGCGTGATGCGAATTCAGCTGTGCCCCATACGGCCCGGGACTGTCGCCGAACATTTCGTACTCAATCCGAGCGCCTTTCTCAGTGCCGCCAATCCACCATCTGCTCTTGTTCAGTGCCGTAAGTTGCATCGGCTGCCCGCTCGCATCTTCGGCGCGAATCCAATTCACATATTGAACGAAGTCTCGGACCTGGTAGAGGGCGTTCCACACAGGCAGTTGCAATTCGTGCGATGCACGTCCAGGAGGGATACTTACTTCGACTCGAACCAGATGGCGCTCTGGATCCGCCAGCGAAACTGTATACCGAGTCTGACTCTGCCCAAGGAGATAAGGACAGCAGCAAGCAACCAAAGCCAGCGACAGCTCCGCCCCTCGCAACCTCACCGCGCCGATCTCGCTTGGAATTCGCCGGTCTCCTGCAGAGACTTCAGCCGCGCGGGAAGCTTGTCGTAGATACCCCCGAAACCGCCGTTGGAAAGAATCGCGACTACGTCACCCGAGGCCATCTCAGGCGCCGCTACCCGCACGATACTGTCAACGTCCGCAATGACTCTCGCCTGGCGTCCTCTGCCTGCAATTTGAGTAGCTACAGCCGCAATATCCAGTCGCTCACTCTCAGGAATCGCATCCGATTTGAAAACATTTGCGATCACGATTTCGTCGGCAACCGCAAGGCTTTCAGCCAAGTCATCCTGAAATACATTGCGCCGCAACGTGTTCGAACGCGGCTCCAGAATTGCCCACAAACGACGGCCCGGATAACGCGCACGTAGTGCCTTTAGCGTTCCCGCGATCGCAGTGGGATGATGCGCGAAATCGTCAATGATTGTGATGCCATTCACTTCGGCCTTCACTTCCAGTCGCCGCTTCACACTCTTGAAGCTCTCTAGTGCCGCGGAAATCACATCCGCCGAAATGCCGTAGTGCGCAGCTATCGCCGCCGCAGCCGTTGCATTCCACACGTTGTACTCACCACCCAGCGCAAACGTCAGGTCCGCGAACTTCGCTCCATTCTTGATTACGGTCCACGTCGTCTGATCAGGTTTCAGTTTCACATCCGCAATCCGCCAAGCCGATTCACTGCCTGTGCCGTAACGCTCGACCGGACAGAGTGCACGCGCAACGCATCGCTCCACGCTCTCACCATGATCGAATGCGACAATCTTGCCCCGCCTCGGCACCAGGTTCACCAGGCGCTTGAACGCAGTTTCTACTGCATCGAGATCTATGTAGATATCCGCATGATCGAACTCAACCGAAGTGAGAATCGCGGCATCAGGAAAATAGTGCAGAAACTTGGGACCTTTATCGAAAAACGCAGTGTCGTACTCGTCGCCTTCGATAATGAAATGTTTTCCGCTGCCAAGCTGAAAGCTGCGTCCGAAATTTTCCGCAATCCCGCCAATTAAAAACGACGGCTGCATGCCCGCAACCTTGAATATCCACGCCAACATGGAAGTCGTCGTGGTCTTGCCGTGCGTCCCGGCAACAACCAAGACTTCTTTGCCCTTCAGAAATTCATCGTGCAGCAACTGCGGCAGTGAGCAAAACGCAATCCGTTGATCGAGTACATGTTCCAGTTCAACATTCCCGCGCGAAATTGCGTTACCGATTACCGCAAGATCCGGCGTGGGGCTCAGGTTCTCAACTGCAAACGGCTGCAAAACCGGAATGCCCAGCGATTTCAGGAAATCCGACATCGGAGGATAGGCCGCTGCATCGGATCCAGTGACCCGAAAGCCGCGTTCGGCGAGCATTCCGGCAAGAGACGCCATTGCCGTACCGCAGATGCCGATTAGATGAATGTGCTTATTTGATGTCATCGTCTCTATGCTGAATCCACTCACGTGGGACAGGCGGCTCGCCTGTCCGACCCGGGCCAAGTCCGGGAAACAGCTTTCGCTTCGAACTAATTCGTAGTTGCCTGTTCCAACATCCCGCACATCACGCGCGATTCGCTAACATCGAGTGCGACGTTTACCCCTAGAGGCAAGCTGATATTCCTTCTCGAAACATGGCCTGAGCGCACCCCATATGCAACCGGAATTCCCAGGTCGCCCACCACCCGCATAATAACCTCTTCCAACGTGAAACCCTGGCTTCCGGGCTGATTGCAATCCAGCATCTCGCCAAAGATGATTCCGCGCACACCAGCGAATTTCCCCGCCAGCTTCAGGTGCATCAACATGCGGTCAATCTGATAGGGCTTGGTCGCAACATCTTCGATGAATAGGATTGTTCCATCGGTGTGAATCTCGTACGGCGTGCCCAGTGAAGCTACCAGCATCGAAAGACACCCACCGTACAAAGTGCCGTCGGCTGATCCCTTCAATAGCGACTTCACTCCGTCCTCGACACCAAAATCGAACTCGCAAACTTTGCCCAGCAACACTTGCCAGGACCCAGCATCAATCCCATCTTCTCGAGCAAAATCTTTCGCCACCATTGGCCCGTGAAAACTAACGAGTCCTGCGACATCGTAAAAATAGGTGAGCAGGCTTGTGATGTCGCTGTAACCAACGATGATCTTGGGCTTCGCCACCAGCTTCCGTAAATCCAAAAGCGGCAACAAATAATCCCATACCCTCCCCGCGCGCAGATGATCGCCTTTACATCCTTCCGCCCGAACATTTCTTCCAGCTCGCATGCGCGCCGTTCTGCCGTGCCTGCGAAATACAGGTCGCGATCAAAAATGGAATCCGAATACACCAGATCGTAGCCCAGCTGGCGTAACGCGGCGCATCCTGCCTCAAAATCTTCGCGATTGAAATAACTCGCCGGCGCAACAATACCCACCTTATCGCCCTGTTTGAGCGCCTGAGGCTTGATTCGCTTTCGTGATTCCACTGGTCCCGGCATTCAGCTGAAGAACTCTCCCTGGCAAATGATTTGCGCCGGTCCTCGCAGAAACACCTCCTGCTCCCATCGGACCGTCTGATCGCCGCCCGGAGCATGCACGCGGACCGGCGAACGCGCTCGCTTGTGAAAGATCGCGGCCACCGCCGCCGCGCATGATCCGGTCCCCGACGATTGCGTCTCTCCGACACCGCGCTCAAAAAATCGCGTCTCAATATTTTGAGCGTCTCTGACGCGCACTAGTTCGACATTGATTCCGTACTTGAAATCATGGTGCTTGCCGATTTCCGCCGCATCGGCCTGCCATCCTGGCGCGAATTCATCAACGAAGACAACGTAATGCGGATTGCCCATCGAGACTGGGGTTCCGCGCACCTCGCCAAATGCCACTTTGATGGGGAACTCGTCCCCGACTTGAGGTTCGCCCATAGCCGTCTCGAACTCAAATTTCTGTTCGCTCTGCGAGGTCAGCACACACGTCTTGATTCCCGCCCCGGTTCTGACCCTCACCTGCTCCCGCGGAGTTTGCGAACACAGATAGGCGGCGACGCAACGCGTGCCATTGCCCGAGATTTCCGCGTCGGAACCGTCAGCATTAATCAGTCTGGCGCGAATGTCCGCGTCCTGCGCTGGAAACAGCCACTCTACGCCGTCGGCGCCAACTCCGTTGTGGCGATGACAAATGCGCCGGCTGAATGCGCTGAGGTCCGGGGGCACGTGCATGCCGTCAATGATCAGAAAATCATTGCCGCAAGCGCTCGCCTTTGCGAACGGTATTGCCGGACCACTCATTCGCTCTGCACCGGCCCCAGCACGGCAACGCTGTCAAACGCCCCCGACTCCTTCAGCCCCTTCAGGACTCGCGTCTGGTGTTTGCGTGTGCCTTCGCACTCGAAATGGATTCGAACGTGGCGGGGAGTAGGTGCCAACTGTGTATTCAGCATCAGGGAATGAAGCGGTTCCAAAATCTCGTTTACCCGGGCCATGGTTTCTTCGGCGCTCGGTCCTGAGACTTCGTATGCGTACAGCATGACTTTCAAATTCAACCCACGCTCAATTCGTCCCAGGAGCATAAGCACGCCCAGGATCAAGAGCGTCGCAAAAATCGCGAGAACATACTGTCCGCCTCCAGCCGCCATGCCAATCGAGGCAACCACAAAAATTGTCGCCGCTGTAGTGATGCCGGTAACCAGGTCTCCGCGCGAATGGAGAATTGAACCTGCTCCAATGAAGCCTATGCCCGGAATGATTTGCGCAGCGATCCGAGTGTGGTCACCTGTGTGAGCTCCCGCCAATTCATCAGAAAGCAGCGTAAACAGGGCCGCTCCCACACAGATCAGAAGGTTGGTGCGCAAGCCTGCGGGCCGCTGCTTGGCCTGTCGCTCCAGACCGATCAGTCCACCCAGGACCGCCGCCAATGCGAGTCTTTCTACGTCGCCGAGAATTGGAGACACGTCGCTCCCAAAATTAGACTGTGGGGGCACGGGCGTCCTCGCCCGTGCAATTTTGCTCGAATTTTAACATTGCATGAGGTAAGCGCCTCGTCCCCATTCGTACACAAGTTAACGCGCCTGATTACTCTTGACCGTCCGATAGATCGTCGCCTGCGGCTGTCCACTGACCCGCACAATCTCAAGGGACACCAATTCGCTCTTATTCACCTTCGACGCGACCTGGTCGGAGTCAAATGCAATCACATAATCGGCGTACTCCGACGGGTGCGCTAGAGCTCGTTCCCACAAACCCTGAGGGTCGGAAGGAAGCACCCAGGGGCGATGATTGCCTTCATTGATCACCCGCGACAGTGGAATTCCAGCCTGCTGAAACAATCCGACGTGGTCGCCGAGATACATGAGAAATCGCGTAGTCGAAGGCAGTTGCTCAAACTCAGACGCGATCCGGGTCTCCAGCGCAATTCGCGTGTTCGAGTTCACCACCGCTTCCTGGTAGCTGACCGGTCCAGTCCGCCAAACCTGAATGTAGCTGACGGCCGCACCGAACAGAAAGACCACGGCAATAATGGCTTTGCTTCGCATGGTCGCGGCGAACCGGAGCAATCCGTATGCTGCGATCGCAGTGAACACCGCAAATGCCGGAAGCATCTCGATTCCATAGCGCACGTTGTACCGCGAAAACGGCCACCACACAGGCACGAACAGCGGCACTCCGCTGTACGCGATTGAGAGCATGTAGAACGGCACAGGAGTCCAAAGCAGAATTAATGCCCAGAGTTTTCTCTGGAATAGAAGCGCAGTAGCCGTCCCTAAAAGCAGTACGCATACCCAAAAGATCTGCAACTTCCCCGGCGCCAGGTTCAGTTCTGCCGATTTGAAAAAATAGCGGAAGGCCACGGGCAAGTCCTCCGCACCGGGATGCGGCGGCGCTCCCGGCACCGCAGTTTTCTGCTCAATCGCCTTCGCCGAGTAAGGTCCATTCGCAAACTCCAATGGATTTTTATAAACAGCAGCGTTGTATGCAAGCCAAAGCACTGGGGCAAGGGCAGCAAGTAGCGCCAGCTTGACGACTCCTGGACGAAGCGCTGAAAAGTTCCCAATCCAAGCGAGCCCAACCGAAAGAGCAACAATCACAGTCGCCAGCAACCAACCGTCGTAGCGAGTCAAACACGCGCCAAGAAGGCAGAGTCCGCATCTGACCAAGAGCGAGTTTCCGCGTTGAGCATCGCCGTCAGCGCACGCACGTATCGCCCTTACGCAAAACACAACCGCCCAAATGAAGAAAGCTAAATAGATGGGCTCTGTCATTGCAGTCGTCTGCAAATAGAAAAGGTTCGGATTCAGCGCGACAACTCCTGCGGCGAACCACGCTGCAAAACGGGCGGCACCATCTGGGATCGACCTTGGGGTGCCCCACTTCTCCCCGGTTTTGGGAGAAGTGGGCAAAACAACCCTAACCAACAGGAAGACTCCAATCACGCTGAACAAATACGCGATCATCGACGGAATCGCACCACCGATGCCTGTCTGCCACAACCAGCGGGAGATGATGAACGGCATCATCAGAATGTGGGGAAGCGGAAGCCAGACTGTACCCAGTTGCAGCGGCCCTGGTGTCTGCGAGTCGAAAACTCGCCGCGCAATGTTGATATGCGCAACCGCATCTCCGTAAAGCAGCAGATCGCCATGCCGCAAGTAATAGAAGAACGACGCGATGGACACAGCCGCGGCCAGCTGCGCAACCAGAAAAAGGTCGCTATAAGGGGTGGTCGAGCGCTTCTTCATTCCAGGTGAGTCAGCTCGCGAAAAACTTGGAAACGAGCATCAATCTCATTGCGCGTCAACGATTGCAGGCGCTCAGTTCCGAAGCGCTCGACGGCAAACGATCCCATGACTCCGCCATAAAACAGAGCGCGCTTAATCACTTCGCGGTTCAGCTCCGGCTGTGAGCCGATGTATCCCATGAAACCCCCGGCAAAAGAATCGCCCGCGCCGGTGGGGTCCTTTACTTCCTCTATGGGCAGGGCCGGGGCGCGAAAAGGATGCGTGCCAATCCCGAACGCTCCTTCGCGAAAGAAAATGGTAGCGCCGTACTCACCGTGCTTGATGACCAGTGCCTGGGGGCCCATAGCAAGTACTTTGCGCGCAGCACGCGGAAGGCTAGGCTCGTTCGCGAGCATTTTGGCTTCACCATCGTTAATCAAGAGAACGTTCACAAGTCGCAGAGTTTCCCGTAGCTCTGAATTCGCGCCCTGGATCCAGAAATTCATGGTGTCGCCGCCAGTCAGCTTCGCGTCTGAAAGTTCAAGACGCACGGCAGATTGCAGCGTAGGATGAATGTTCCCGAGAAAGAGAAATTCCGAATCCTTATATTCCGCCGGAATGCGCGGCTGAAATTTTTCAAAGACGTTGAGCTCGGTGAAATCGGTTTTTGCTTCGTTAAGGTTTTCGAGATAGTGCCCGCCCCAGCGAAACGTCTTCCCTTTTGCGTGCTCGATTCCGCGCGTATCCACGCCACGCTTCTTGAGGACATTTTCATGCTCTGCGGTGAAGTCTTCGCCAACAACCGCAACTACCCTCACGTCGGTGAAATAGCTGGCCGCTAGTGCGAAGTAAGTTCCAGAGCCGCCGACGACATTGTCGGCCCGGCCAGATGGAGTTGTGATGTTGTCGAAAGCGACGGAACCAACGACAAGTATGCTCATGGGATTCTTATAGACGCATCGTTCTGAACAGCTTTATTGCTTGTCATTCCGAACTGCGACGGGTGAGGAATCTGCTTTCCGCTACAAATACTTCCCCAGTATCAGCTTCAATCTCTCCCGCGTCTTCGGTGGAATTTTCGCCCGGTCCGTCAAAATCGCGTGCGCCAGCGCCGAACCACAGTTGCAAGTCCGCTCCTTAGGCATTGCGGACACAGCTTCACGCACCACGTTGCAGGCATTCTCCGCGTTCTTGAGCAACACGGCGACAATCTGATCAACGGTCACCGAATCGTGATGCGGATGCCAGCAGTCATAATCCGTCACCATGGCGACTGTCACGTAACAGATTTCGGCTTCGTGCGCGAGCTTAGCTTCTTGCAGATTGGTCATGCCGATCACGTCCATGCCCCAGGAGCGGTAGAGATTCGATTCGGCTTTAGTCGAAAACTGGGGGCCCTCCATGCAGAGATAAGTTCCGCCGCGCTTGCCTACAACCTTCGCTTTCTCGCATGCGTTACCTACGACCGCTGAAAGCTGCGAGCAAACTGGATCAGCAAAGGCAATGTGCGCTACGACTCCGTCGCCGAAGAATGTATCCACGCGATGGCGTGTGCGGTCCACAAACTGGTCAGGGATCAAGAACTCCAGTGGCTTATGTTCTTCTTTTAAGGATCCGACTGCTGAGACCGAAACAATTCTTTCCACACCGAGTTGCTTGAACCCGTGAATATTTGCGCGAAAGTTCAGCTCGCTGGGCAGAATGCGGTGGCCGCGTCCGTGGCGCGCGAGAAAAGCTACGCTTCTCTCCTCGAGCCTACCAAGTACGTATGCCTCCGAAGGCGCGCCAAACGGAGTTTGCAATGCAACTTCGTGAACATCGGTAAGCCCCGGCATGGCGTAAAGCCCACTGCCTCCGATGATTCCGATTTCAGCTTGCGGCAACATTTCCTCGTGTGTAACGGATTTAGGTGAACCGTGATTATACAGAATGCCCTCCGCACAATCTGTGAACGCTGCTGCTGCGTGTTACGATGTGACCGCTTCATCAGTCATGCGTAATCCGCTCCTCACAAACAACTAAAGAGGCGATCATGAAAAAGATTCCACAGCTTGGGCTTCTGCTGTTGCTGGCATTATGTCTCGTCGCGCAGGATAAATTGCCAACCCACAAGTCCGGCATCGCAGAGAGATGGATTTCTGCCTGGAACTCCCACGATCCCGACAAGCTCGCAGCTATCTTTACACCCGATGTTATGTACGAGGACGTTCCCTTTGGAGCCGTGAATCACGGTTCTGCCGAACTGCGCAAGTTTGCCGCGTCGGAGTTTGAAGGATCGCCTGACTTGCACGTAGAGCTTGGGACCAGCTCGATTCAAGGTGAACACGGCATCATCGAGTGGACATTCAGCGGTACCGACAAGGGAATATTTAAGACCGGGAAAAAGTTCAGCGTGCGCGGAGTCACCATTCTGACCGTGAAGAACGGGAAAATTTCCCGCAATGTTGACTACTATGACGCCGCCACAGTAATGAAGCAGCTCGGCCTCTTACCGTCGGAAGATTCAGCACCGAAAAACTGATCTGCTCACACGACCGTGCGCGTGCGCGTCCGCCTCAACTCCGAAGAAGCGAACGAATTTAGTCGCTGGTGAATGTATGAAAACTACTTACGGGCGGTTCCGGCGGAGTAGGCTCTGCAATCAGTCAGCCCCGGAGGGGCGAAGAGATGTTAGCCCAGGACGTAAGTCCTGGGTAATGCCGGGAACTCGGCCAGTCCCGTAGGGACGGCACAGGTTGTTACGCACACCACAAAGGCCGGAAGGCTGAGAATAGCTGCTCAATACCGTACGGACGACCCATGTTCGTACGCAAACATTCTCACCGCGTTGATTCACAACCGCGCACTGCGTACTCTAAGGAGTCCGCGCCACAAGCACCGCGTGCCGGAACTTCTCGGCGATTTCCGGCTCCAGACTTTCTGTGACCAGTACCATATCGTCTTTCACCGCAATCCTCACGTCGCCATCTTGCGTCTTCCAGGCGTGATTTCCGCTTAGGCTGCCCAACTTTTTCAGGTCCACTGGTAAGTTGCTACCCGCTGGAGTCTCGACATCTTTGTATCGCTGCTGCACTCCGCGCGCATAGACGGCAGCAAATTGGCCCGCGGCTTTCGCCCCTGACCACTTCGACACAAATACCAGCCCCAGCGGTGCAGTCGAATTGCCCTTCAATCGCGCTGAATAGTAATAACCGCCGCGCCAATTCGGATAAATCTTCTGTGCGGTTTCATGGTCCGCATATTGCTCCGCGAGCACTGCAACATCGAATTCTCCAATTGCTCCGACATCGAAGCGGTCATAGTTTTTGAATATGTGCTTGAAATCCGGCAGTTGCAAAGGCGGCAAATGCTCGCCTGAAAGATAGGCTTGCGGTTCCATGATTTCGCGGCTGGTCTGTGGAGGATTCGCGAACGTCGCGGCGAAGGCCTTTTCCTTTCCCTGAGCGCGCAGCAGTTCTGCTTCAAACTCCACGCCATAGTGATACGGGAACATCAATTCTTCTTTCATGAAGATAGGAGCATTCTTGAATTGTGGAGAATCAGCTGAACCGCTGGCCATGCCCTCATTCAGCATATCCACAACCTCAGGCGCATCCGCCACCGTGCGATGCATCGGCACCAACATGTAATCCACAAGCACGACCATGGCCTGGCCCTCTGCCACCGCCTCCCGAGCCTCGCTATTCTCGTCTTTCGTAATGTCCTCAGGCGTGAGGTCTTTCTTTGTGTCCAGATCTTCGGCGCCGCGCCTCAACCATTTATCCAGGCCGAATGACTGATCTTGCAACGCGTGCGTCAACTCATGCGCCAGCACCGGACGCTGCAAATCCGGAAGCACCCAATCGAGAAGGTTCACTGTCTTAGTTTTCGCATCGTAGTAGCCCGCGACCTGCTCTTCCAGCAAGCTGACCAGAAAAGTCTGCAAATCGTAATCCTTCGGCAGCAGCCCGAATTTTTTCAACACTAGCTCCGTGCGCCGCAGGCGCTGCACGTCTTTGTCCTCGGCCATGTTCTTTTTGAGATATCCAACCACCTCATCGCGGCTTGCCAACCGGCGCTTGACCTCGTGCTTGATAGGAAGTGCCGTATCTTTGCTGGCAAAATTAAGAATCGTATCCACATCCTTGAAGAGCTGCTCGGCTTGTGCAGGAGTAATTTTTGTTCCTGGCTTGTCGGATGGCTTCTCGTCGGATTGGTCCGCTGCCTTCTGTCCGGACTTTGGCTCGGCTGTTTGAGGCGAAGCCGGTGGTTGCGATGGCGGGGACGTCGGTGCTTGCGCGAAGCATAAACCGCACAACAGAAGATCAAGGATCAGCGCGGAAGTTGCGCGGAACAGACCCTTGCGGAAGAGTCGCGACATTCTTTAACCATACTGGGGTTTAGGGGAATGAACAAGAAGCAGTAATGCACTGTCTCGACCCTGTAATCGAATAGGTCCGTCCGCTTAATGAAGTACATGCACAACGCAGCAATGGCTGCAGCGCCAAATGTATATCCAATGCTCTCCTTAGAGTTCCACATCAGATTCCTGAGAAGAGACACAGCCAACAACGCAAAGAAAGATCCGAGAGCATCCTTCCATCCCGAGATTTTCGACGCGTTCACTTCACTCCCTTGCTCGCGTCCCACGATCCTTGCTCTTTGCGCACCATGACAATCTCCCCAATGTGATACGCATTGTGCGCGCCGATGTGGGCGATGACGGAATACCAATCTTTTAACTTCGCATCATCGGCGGATTCGACAGCTTTCTCCCATGCGGTCAGAACTTCGTCCAGTTGTTTGACGGCGGCAGTCCACTGCGCGGCGTCAAAGTTAAATGTGTCGTCATTGTTGCCGCTGTACTTCGGAGGAGTCTCTCCCTTGAACTTCGCCAGCTCTTCCGAATTCCAAAAGTTCAAATGATTCACTAGCTGCCCAACGGAGTGGTTCCCTTTTCCGTCCTTCCAATTCGCCTGTTCTGCGGTCATTCCGTCCACGGCGACATTCGCCGGCACAAACCACTCTTTCTGGTTATGGGTAGTGCGGAGTTGTTCGAGCAGAATGCTCTTAAGTGTGGGCGCGGGCTTCTTCTCTTCGCCGTATGCGAGCAGCGGCAATGCGAGCAGTGACAGTAGAATTGCGGATTTCATCGTGGAGGCCTCCTTCGCGGATGTCTCTGGGAGTATAAGTCATGCTGGTCGCGGGTTCCTCCCCTCATGCGGCGTTGCTGAATTCGGGTTACAATACGCCTGAGGAAAAGTATGGTTCAGCGCGCATTGTTGCTGGCGTTTCTAGTTGCGCTCACGGTTGCGGTATCGTCCCCGTGGATGATTTATGCCCAGCCGCAAGCAGCCACGGCACAAGAAGAGCGGGTCCCAGCTTTCAATCCCGCGCCGCCGCCGAAGAGCACAGATTTAGCGCCAATCCTCGGCAAAGGACAGCTCTGGGGCAACAACGATCAGTATCCCTTCCAGTCGCACGCCTACGAGCTGGCCGCGAAGATCCCCAACATCATCTATCAGCAGCCGTGTTACTGCTATTGTGATCGTGGCATGGGACACAAGAGTCTTCACACTTGCTTCGAAGGCACGCACGGGGCGCAGTGCTCCACCTGCATGAAAGAGCTCTATTACTCATATCAAATGAACAAGCAACACAAGACGGCGGCGCAGATTCGCAAGGGCATTATCGCGGGAGAATGGAAGACCGTTGATCTGCAATCGGCCACGACAATTAACTAGCTTGTAGTTCTTAGCATTGGCTCTTAGCGAAATCTGAAATGCTCTGGTTGAACGCGAGAGCTAAAGCTAAGAGCTGATTTTGGATTTCCTACGACAAACCGAGGCAAAATTCTACACATGGCCCAGAAACCCACAGCCAAGCACACGCTGGTGAGCGATCCCCAATTGGCGCAGCTGCTCCAGTCTTACGAAGGCGGCTTGCGCGCGATGCAGGAACACAAATACGACAAGGCCAAAGGGCTGTTGCAAAAAGCCGCTACCGGCAGCAACCGCGAGCTCGCCGATCGTGCCGCCGTCCATCTCAACGCGTGCAACCAGCAACTGGAGCGCGAGAGCATACAGTTCAAGACGCCAGAGGAACACTACGACTACGTGGTTTCGCTGATCAACGTCGGCGACTACGTGGGCGCTCGCGAGCACCTGGACAAACTCTCTAAGCAGGTGCCGAAAGCAGATTACGTTGCTTATGGGTTGGCGGCACTCGATTGCCTCACCGGGAAAATGGAAGACTCCATGCGGAACCTCGCCCGCGCCATCAGTCTGAATCCCGCACTTCGCTTTCAGGCGCGCAACGATTCGGACTTCCACAACCTCTCAGAAGATCCGCGCTTCACCGAGCTTCTCTATCCCGATCCAGGTGGAGAGCTGCCTCTTCCCGAAGAAGGAGTGGGTGAGGAGATCGGCTAGCTCCCATGCCGGAGCGCAGCAGACGTGAATTGCGTGTAGTCGCCATCGGCGGCGGCACCGGCCTTTCCACGCTGCTCAAAGGTCTAAAGAAATACACCGTATCTTCCCTGTCGGAGCCTCGCATCTCTCAACTTTGCGCCGTTGTCACGGTCAGCGATGATGGCGGCTCCAGCGGCCGCTTGCGCAAGGAATTCAACATGCTTCCGCCCGGCGACGTGCGCAATTGCATCGTCGCGCTCTCGGAAGACGAAGCATTGCTCTCGCGGCTTTTTCAGCACCGTTTTGAGAAGGGCCAGAGCCTTGAAGGCCACAGCTTTGGCAATCTCTTCCTCGCCGCGCTTACTTCCCTGACTGGCGACTTCGGCGAAGCCGTTCGCTTGTCTTCAGAGATTCTCGCCACTCGCGGTCACATATTTCCGGCCACTACCGCCAACATCGAACTGGAAGCCCTAATGCACGACGGCACGCGCGTTCGCGGCGAAACCAAGATTACCGCCAGCAAGGGACGCATCGAAGAGTTGTTCTTGGTTCCTGCCGATCCCGATCCGCTCCCGCAAACTTTGCAAGCCATTGCCAGTGCCGATCTCATCACCATTGGCCCGGGCTCACTTTTCACGAGCTTGATTCCAAACCTGCTAGTCCGCGGCATTCCTCAGGCAATTCGTGAATCGTCCGCGATCAAGGTTTATGTGTGCAATCTGATGACCCAGGCTAACGAGAGCTTGGGTCGCACCGCCGCTGACCACATCCGCGCGCTGAATGACCACGCCGATGGCCAGCTGTTTGACTACGCCCTCATCAATCGCATGCCTGCTTCATCGGATCTCAAGGCAAAATACGCCCTCGAAGGCGCGTCGCAGATTGTTGCCGATCTCGAGGCAATCGAAGCTATCGGTGTTTGTCCTGTGCTCGGCGATTATCTGTGTGAAGACGGTGCGGCGCGGCATGACACGGACTGCTTAGCCAAGGACCTATTAGAGCTCGCGCTGCAAGCTCCCTCGCCGGTAGCAACATCGAAAAGAGTTTAGTCTCATACCTCGCAGGTCACTTCATCTCTGCGACCTCTGCAGTCTTCTTTGCGTCCTTTGCGGTTTTTCTCTCCGACCTCTGCGGTTAAAAGCCTTTGATTTTCACGTCGAATCCGCCTCCTGGCTGGCTCATCTAGACCTCGAATTGCAATCTCCGCCTGATTCTGTTCTTCTACCTCGCGTTCATGTCCACCGAATCCACACCCTCACGTCATTGGCACCCTGTAACCGCGGCCTTTCTGGGATGGACCCTCGACGCCTTCGACTTCTTCGTCCTCGTCTTCTTGTTCGACACACTAGCAGCGCAATTTCACGTCACCAAGACCGACATCGTTTTTACGATTATGGCAACGCTGGCCATGCGCCCGGTCGGCGCCATTATCTTCGGATTACTGGCCGACCGCTATGGCCGCCGCCGCCCATTGATGGCGAATGTGATTTTCTTTTCCGTTATCGAACTGCTATGCGGCTTCGCCCCCAACTACACAGTGTTCCTGGTTCTGCGGGCAATCTACGGCATAGGTATGGGCGGCGAGTGGGGTGTTGGCGCTTCCCTCGCCATGGAAGCTGCGCCAGGAAAGTGGCGGGGCGTGCTTTCTGGAATCCTGCAGAGCGGATACTCCATCGGTTATCTTCTCGCCGCCCTGGCGTCGCGATTTATCGAGCCACACTTCGGATGGAGGGCGATGTTCTGGGCCGGTGGAATTCCTGCGCTGCTTGCTCTTTATATCCGTTCCAAAGTTCCGGAGTCGGAAGCCTGGAAGCAACACCGCGCCCCGACCACACGCGCCATTCTCTCTGTACTAAAAGACCACTGGAAAACCGCTCTTTATCTCGTGCTCATGATGACCCTGATGATGTTCTTCTCGCATGGCACTCAGGACCTTTATCCGGATTTCCTGAAGTCCACTCACGCCAGCGCAAAGACCGTTTCTTACATCGTAATCTGGTACAACGTAGGCGCAGTCGTGGGCGCGATCGTGTTCGGGCATCTCTCGGAAATCCTGGGCCGCCGCCGCAGTATGGTCGCCGCTCTTATTGTGTCGCTGGTTACAGTTCCAGCATGGGCCTTTGCTGGACCGCTGCTCGTCCTTGCCGCGGCTGCGTTCATTATGCAAGTCGGAGTGCAGGGCGCATGGGGCGTCATTCCCGCACACTTGAATGAACTTTCACCCGACCAGACGCGCGGCCTTCTGCCCGGTCTGGCTTATCAATTGGGAATCCTGATTGCGGCGCCGGTGAATAGCATCGAATACCTGCTTCGCAATCACTTCGGCTATAGCTGGGCTCTGGCAGGATTCGAGACCGTCAACATCCTCCTGCTCGCGGCAGTCATTCTTCTGGGCTCCGAGCACCGAGGCCGCCAATTCCTCGAGAACAGATGAGGGTGCCCCACTTCTCGCCGCTTTTGCGAGAAGTGGGAATTTACCGGATCTCTGATGATCTCTCCCATTCCCACTTTGGATGACATTCCTGTCAATAAACAGAGAATACCGTTCCGCCATAAACGTAAGCTGATACAGTAAGCCTTTCAACCGCTCCAAGCATCTTTGTCTCTCAGTTACCGTGGAGGTCCTCGTCGAATGCAAATCGCTGTAGTCGGTTCGGGGTACGTTGGTTTGGTGGCAGGGGCATGCTTCGCCGATCTCGGTCATGATGTGGTCGTTGTTGACAACGACCAGGCCAAGCTCGCCGCCCTGAATCGCGGCGAAGTGCCCATCCACGAGAATTTTTTGCCTGAACTTCTGCACCGTCATCGCGGCGTCCGGCTAAAATTTTCCGACGATCTCGAAAGTGCCGTCCGTGCCAGTTCCGCCATCTTTGTCGCCGTCGGAACTCCTCCAACCGAGCAGGGAGAAGCGGATCTTTCCTATGTTGAATCAGTCGCGCGCGGGATCGCCGGAGCCGTTGACGGCTACAAAGTGATTGTTGAGAAGAGCACGGTTCCCGTCTATACCTGCGATTGGGTGCGCCGGATCATTCAACGAAATGGCGCCGATGTTGGAGAGTTTGACGTCGGTTCGAATCCGGAATTTCTTCGCGAGGGCACCGCCGTTACCGATTTTCTCTATCCCGATCGCATTGTGGTTGGCGCGGACACAGACCGTTGCGCCTTGGTGCTGCGCGAAATTTACGCGCCGCTGGCGGACGGCAGTTACTATGAACGTCCCGACGCTATTCCCAGGCCTGATCGTGCCATGATACCGCCGCCGCTGATCGTCACCAGCGCAAAAAGCGCTGAATTGATCAAGCACGCTTCGAACGCCTTCCTGGCGATGAAGATATCTTTCATCAACGCAGTCGCTTCCATTTGCGAAAGCGTCGGCGCCAATGTGCAGCAGGTTTGCCAGGGCATCGGCACCGACAGCCGCATCGGCCAGCGCTTTCTAAATCCTGGAATCGGCTATGGCGGTTCTTGCTTTCCCAAAGACCTGATGGCATTCCGCGCGGTGGCCCGCGAGTGCGGTTACGACTTCCGCCTGCTCGACGAGGTCATGCGCATCAATGAAGAGCAGCGCCAGCGTTTTATCCGCAAAGTTCGCAGCGCGTTGTGGACGCTTCGCGGCAAAAAGCTCGGAGTGCTCGGACTAGCATTCAAGGGCGGTACAGATGATGTTCGCGAGTCGCCGGCCATTCTGCTGATTCAATCATTGCTGCAGGAAGGCTGCCAGATTTGCGCCTACGATCCTGCCGCTCACGATCGGGCACGCGAAGCGCTCAACTCCAGCATTACCTTCGCTGAAAGCCCCTACGATGCCGCGCACCACGCCGACGCCGTGCTCATCCTCACCGAATGGGAAGAGTTTGCCGTGCTGGATTTGAAACGTCTGCGTGAAGAATTGAAGTACCCGATCATCATTGACGGACGCAATCTCTACGATCCTGACGTTATGGCCGCGCACGGCTTCACGTATTACAGCGTCGGACGCCCGGCTTCCAGCCCCGAGCCTCAGCCTGCGCCCACCACAGAGCGTCCGGCAAAAAGGAACGCGAAGCTATGAGACCGCGTGCGCTGGTTACGGGCGGTGCCGGCTTTCTTGGCTCGCATTTGTGCGAAGCCCTGCTAGCTGAGGGCTACTCCGTCGTCGCCGTGGACAATCTGCTCACCGGCCGTCTCTCCAACATCGAACATCTGCGCCGCGAAGGCCAGTTTGAATTCCTGCAACTCGATATCAATCGCAAAGTTGATTGCGGCGAAGTTAATTACGTCTTTCACTTTGCCTCTCCCGCCAGTCCCGTGGACTACATGGTCCACGGAATTGAAACGCTCAAAGTCGGCGCCCTCGGCACCATGCGCGCGCTCGATGCCGCTCGCAAGAACAACGCCAAATATCTGCTGGCTTCCACCTCGGAGTGTTACGGCGATCCGCTCGAACATCCGCAGAAGGAAACTTATTGGGGTAACGTCAATTCCATCGGTCCCCGCTCGGTTTATGACGAGGCCAAGCGTTTCGCTGAAGCCGTCACCATGGCTTACCACCGCTATTACGGCGTGGACTCGCGAATCGTGCGCATCTTCAACACCTACGGCCCGCGCATGCAGTTGAATGATGGCCGCGTCATCCCCAACTTCATGAAGCAGGCTCTGCGCGGCGAAGACCTGACCGTATATGGCGACGGCACTCAGACCCGCAGCTTTTGTTACGTGAAAGATGAAGTCGAGGGCTTCCTGCGTCTCGCCCAGTGCGATGAGCATTTTCCCGTGAACATTGGGAACCCCGAAGAGTTCACGATCATCGATTGCGCCCACCGTGTTATTGAGATCACTGGATCAAACAGCCGCATCCGATACGAGAAGTTGCCGCAAGACGATCCCAAACAGCGCAAACCAGATATTACTAAAGCGAAAACCCTGCTCGGCTGGGAGCCTAAGGTTGATCTTGAAACCGGCTTGCGAATGTCGCTCGACTACTTCCGGGAAGCCGTGGCGGCAGAAGCAGCTATGCGGGCCTGATTTCCCCTATGATTTGCCTGGCTGAATGCTGACTGCTGAGTGCTTCATTACTTCGGTCATCTCGCCTTTGACCCGCCTCACCCGATATCGTTCGTATGTACGCTTCTTCCGCCTACGTAAGGCAAGGACTCCCAATGGGCAAGGTCAGCGGCTTGGCAATCGTCTGCGGATGTTTTCTGATGTTGCTTGGTCTCGCCTTCCTACCTGCAGCCTTTGGCCCGCATCCCGATGACAGTATTCTCGGGCTCGGCATATGTGTATTTTCTCTGGGCGCTCTCACGATTGCAGGTGGGCTGTACATGAAGGCCTTAGCGGTCAAATCGGGCACGACGACCGCGAGCGTCCCCAAGGCACAACCGAAGCGGGTCCGTGGAGGATGCGACCTCTGCGGTTCCGAAACACCTGTGATTCATTGCCGGGTTCACGACATCCACGTCTGCGGCAACTGTCTGGCCAACCATTACGACTTCCGCTCCTGTGCTTATGTTCCGAGCACGCGCCGCACCGCCGGTTCCAAAGCCGCAAGATTCGCGGCCAAAGCCTAGCTGGCAAACCTAAGCCTTAGTCTAAAAGGTAGTCCCTCTGCCCCTGACATACGGCGTTCTCCATAGATGGCCGGCAATCGCCGTGGAAGAGCGGCCATTCATGGCCGCGTCCATCGCTTCTGGAGTTCAGGCGAGTCTCGCCAATAATGGAGTCGAGATTTAGGTTCACTAAATAGAACTACTCTACCTCGATCACGCGCAAACCACTGATGCCTGCAAAATGGCGTTTGTTAAATGTCGCAACTGAACTGCCGTTTTCGAGAGCTGTAGCGGCAACAATTAGATCGTGCGCTCCAATCATCTTGCCAGCTGCCTCAGATGACGACGGGCCTTTTGAAGGTCACGATGCCAAGCCTTTGCGTTTCCCTCAGACAGTGTGATTTTGGCGAGGGCTGCGGCCAAGTCCGCTCCGGTGCACCGCTTTTCGCTTTCCGGAGCGAGTCGCACGACGGGGTGGCCGTTCTTCAGCAGAACATACGTGACGTTTTGATAACGTACGCGATTCACACATTCAGAAAAATTGCGTGCGGCTTCCGTTACGCTAATGCGTTTCATCCATGAAGTCATGCAAGCACGCCTTACTTGCGCCCTCTGATCGGAAGCACCGGCGCGCTCACTGAAGCCGGAGGCACTTTCGGCGTGTCCATGCACCACGAGTCGGCAACGATCTTCCATCGCCCACCTTCCCGGCGCACCACAATCAAATACTTCCCGGCTTCCTCATGGCGCCTGGCAGGCGCAGTTGGCACCAGCATCTTGCTGCCGCCTGTCAGGCATGCGAAGTGGCCTACGATCCCGATATCAGCGCAGTCGAGTTGCACATCGCCCAGGCCAGCCTCAAGTGCCGTTTCAAAAAGCTGCTTGACTGCGTCTTTTCCATGCGCCGAAGTCGAATTCGGGCGCAGCACTATTGAGTCCGGTGAATAAAGCTCGATGAGTTCGTCCAGCCGCTTCGAGTTGAAACATCTGCTCCAGGTCTGCACGAGTTTCTGGATCGCACTCGCGGCCTCTGCCTCCGTCTCACCCGAAACCAATCTTTCCGCCTCGCTCCCGGCAGGCTGACTGCTCCACTGAATGTCCGGCGCTTTCCCGGCGGCAGCTTTCTCCGACTCAGAAAAATAATGGTGATGATAGTGGTGATGATAATGATGCTGGCCTTCGGACCCAGTCAGCGCCCGACTACCTTCTAGTTTCGCCTGCGCCTTGTCCGCTCTTTCCATCAGCGTTCCGCAATACCCGCAAAAGCGGTTCATTGCGGTGTTCTCCGCGCCGCACTTCGGGCACTTCTCTGCTCCGCTATGGACGGGCGCACCAACGGACTGCTCCGATATGACCTCACCGGTCAACTTCTGGATTGCCTGTAGCGCCGAGGCGATTGCTTCTTCGCTGGGCTTGGGACGCCGGAAATCATGCTTCATCCGGCCGAAAAACTCTTCGGCAGCCGAGTTCGGCAGGACCTCATCCTGCTGATCTTTTTCCGGATCTGGAGTGCTGTCGCTCACTGCAGTCATTCTACTTCCAATCATTACCAACACGGCGCTAGTACCGAAGTTACTAGAGTGAAGTTGCAAAAGTTTGCGCAAGACGTCGCGAGTGCGCCACCTCTCCGGTTTCCGAAGGAGGGCGAATCAAGCCGATCCCGCTAAATTGCTGCGATGAGTTATTCTGTCCTCCCATCCCACATGCCTGACCCTAAGCGCCAGTTGAACATTGCCATGGTCGGCAGCGGATTCATCGCCCGCGCCCATTCCAACGCCTTTCACCAAGTCAGTCACTTTTTTGACGTCCCGTTTTCTCTCTGCACCAAAGTGGTTTGCGCCCGTGACCGTCAGAAGCTGGAGACCTTCGCACGGCAGTGGGACTGGCAGGAGACAGCGCTCGAGTGGAAGTCGGTCATCAGCCGCAGCGACATTGACATTGTGGATATTGCGGTGCCAAACGCCTTGCACGCGCCCATCGCGTTAGCGGCAGCAAAGGCAGGCAAAATTGTTTTTTGCGAAAAGCCGCTTGCAGTTTCCGTCGACGAAGGATCAGAGATGGCGCAGGCCGTCCGCAATCTACCCAACCTCGTATGGTTCAACTATCGCCGTGTCCCGGCAATTGCACTGGCGAAACAATGGATCGACGAGGGCCGACTCGGCCAAATCTTCCACTATCGTGCCTACTACTTCAACCAATCAGGGGCCGACCCCGCCAAGGGACAAACCTGGCGCTACCGTCGTTCCGAGGCAGGCTCAGGCGCAATCGGAGACCTGCTTTCACACTTGCTCGATACGGCTCGTTACCTGAATGGCGATATCCGCGACCTATGGGCGATGACTCACACCTTCGCCCCGAGTCGCGATGTGGATGACGCAGTCATGGCCATGGCACATTTCACCAATGGCAGCATAGGCAGTTTTGAGGCGAGCCGCTTCGGAGTCGGACGCCGAAACGGAAATGGCTTTGAGATTTATGGGTCGAAAGGCCGTCTGGCATTCGACCTGGAAGATTTGAATCGCCTTCAGTTCTTCGATGCTACTGATCCCGCTGCGCTGCAAGCGGCCCGCAACGTGCTGGTCACCGGACCCGATCATCCCTATTCCACCAACTTCTGGAAGCCCGGGCACCTCATCGGCTACGAGCACACCTTCATCGCGACTTTAGGGGACTTCCTCACCGACTTCGCTCGTCAGCAACCCTTTCACCCCAACTTTCAGGATGCACTCGAGACACAACAAATCATTGCAGCAGTTGAAACCTCTGCTGCCTCGGGTCATTGGACAATGGTCTAGATGCAGATGATTGCAAGAGACGGCAGGCCTTGCGAGTACGGTTTCCACAAGTCATGAACGCTTGCGCCGCGGTGGAAGCGCAAATGCTTGAGTCACCATGCAAGCGCAAATGAATTCGCCACCGTGGAGGGCAAATGTTCGAGTCGCTGTGGAAGAGCGGCGCTTCAGCGCCGCGTAACTGGCCTGAAATGGTGCAGGCTTTAGCCCCGGCGACACACCGATGCCATTTTTTCGACAAACTTTTCAACTCGGCTGCAGGTTGATGCTTCAATGATCGGAAGTTTCCATGCCTGCGCCGGAGCGCCGTCCAACACCAAGGTCACTTCAGTAACTTGCCGCCACGCATAGAGCGATCCTACGATCATTCCAGTATGCTGCGCAGTCTTCTCCTCAGCCGTGACGAAGTCACCGTTCGCGTGGTCACCCGCGGATTCAAGGACTTAGATGTCCAGCTTCAACATTTTCCCGAGCCGGACGCCGCTCTTGCGCACGCAACGAAACATCGCTTCGATGCCATCGTAGTGGACGATCAGCTTGAGGAATCACACATCCTCTTGGAAAAACTTATCGCGCTCCCCGGCAGCAGCAAGTCTGTTCGGATCGTGCTCGCCGAACCCACCGCAACTATGCACTCGGTTTTCAAGATCGGGACCCAAGTCATCATTTACAAGCCTTTATCAGCTGAGCGCGTTCGCCAGGGACTTCGCGCAGTCCGCAACTTGATGGGGCGTGACCGTCGTCGCAGCAGCCGCCGCGTACGCACCTTGATTCCCGCGAGGGTCAGCCGGCGTCAGGCACGCGGCGCTTACAAGCAAATGTTGCTGGCGGATCTGAGCGACTCCGGCGCAGCCATTCACTCTGAAGCGGGTGACCTCCCGATTTCGGGCACGCTGAATTTGGAATTCACACTGCCGGGAACCACCGAGTTGATTCACGCCACTGCTGAGCTGGTCTGGCAAGACGACGAAGGCGCCGCCGGGGTCCGCTTTCTCGACATGCCCAATTATGCCCGCAAGCAGCTTCTGCAATGGTTGAAAGTGCAGCCTTTGGAAAAAGCCTCGGCCGCCGCCCTCTCAGGCCGGTAACAATCTCTCTACTCGAACACTTCTGCATCCCGAAACCTCGTACCTATCTTGTCTTTATCGGATAAAACAGGTTCTACTGCGTCTTCCCACTCGATTCCCAGCTCAGGATCATTCCATAAAATCGTCCTCTCCAACTCTGGCGCGTAAAACTCCGTGCTCTTGTAAAGAACATGCGCGCCTTCTGAGAGCACCTCGAATCCATGCGCAAATCCACCTGGGATCCAGGCTAGCCGCCGATTTTCACCCGAGAGCTTCACACCGTGCCAACGGCCAAAGGTCGGTGAACTCCGGCGCAAATCGAGGAAGACATCGAGCACTTCCCCACTCACCACGCGCACCAGCTTCCCCTGCGGCTTGTGGACCTGATAATGCAGACCTCGCACCACCCCGCGCTTTGAGTAAGAATGATTGTCTTGAACGAATCGGTCGCGAATGCCGAGATCGGCGAATACTTCTTCGTTGTAACTTTCTAGAAAAAACCCGCGTTGGTCTTCAAATACCTTAGGTTCAAGGATTAGCGCGCCAGAGAGGGGAGTTTCCAGAACGTTCATTGGCCGTCGTCAGAATACGCGCTCTTTGAGCATCTGTAGAAGGTAAGCTCCGTAACTGTTGTTCTTCATGCCGGCAGCGGCGCTATCGACCTGCTCCGCTGTGATGTAGCCATTGCGATACGCGATCTCCTCCGGGCACGCCACCATTAGCCCCTGCCGCGTTTCCAGCGTCTGAATAAATAATGCCGCCTCCAACATGGCTTCATGTGTCCCAGTGTCGAGCCACGCCATGCCGCGGCCCATCACTTCCACGTCAAGCATTCCGCGCTTTAGATACTCGCGATTCACATCGGTGATCTCCAACTCGCCGCGCGCGGAAGGCTTGAGTGATTTCGCAATCTCTACAACTTGCGAGTCATAAAAATACAGGCCGGTGACTGCATAGCGCGACTTCGGCGTCTTCGGCTTTTCTTCCAGACTCATCGCTCGCCCGTCGGAATCGAACTCCACCACGCCGTAACGCTCAGGGTCGTTCACTGGGTACGCAAAGATGCGGGCGCCTCGGTTGTGCGCAGCCGCCGATTGCACGCTCTTGACCAAATCATGCCCGTAAAAAATATTGTCACCGAGCACCAGCGCGCAGCAACTTCCATCGATGAATTTCTCAGCAATCAGAAAGGCCTGCGCGATTCCTTCCGCCTTGGCCTGAGGCGCATACTCCATCGTTAATCCAATACTTGATCCATCACCTAGAAGCCTCTGAAACTTCGGCAAATCATCAGGCGTGGAAATCAGCATGATTTCCCGGATTCCCGCCAGCATCAGAGTGGAAAGCGGGTAATAGACCATCGGCTTGTCGTAGATCGGCAACAGGCTCTTGCCCACCGCGTGCGTCACCGGATAGAGGCGTGTTCCCGAGCCTCCGGCAAGAATGATGCCCTTATACTCGGATGCTTCCTTCGGCGGCCGGTTCGACATGTGCATGGAAAGTTTTTACAGAGAATACTGCGTCGCCATCCACTGGCGATAATTGCCGCTGCTTACGGCTTGGATCCAGGCTTCGTTTTCTAGATACCAGACGATCGTCTTGCGAATTCCAGTTTCAAACGTTTCGCCCGGCTTCCAGCCGAGTTCCGATTCGATCTTTCCCGCGTTCATTGCGTAACGGCGATCGTGCCCCGGACGGTCGGTCACAAATGTGATCAGCTTTGCATGTGGCACGACTGGATCATCCGGCCGCAACTCGTCCAGCGTCGCGCAAATCGCATTCACAACCTCCAGGTTCTTCAGCTCGTTTCGTCCACCGATGTTATAAGTTTCCCCGGTTCTGCCTCGTGCCAGCACGTTGCGAATCGCCTCGCAGTGATCAGTAACAAACAGCCAGTCGCGCACGTTTTGCCCGTCACCGTATACCGGTATCGGCTTGCCACTGATCGCATGAAGAATCGCCAGCGGAATCAATTTCTCCGGAAATTGAAACGGCCCGTAGTTATTCGAGCAGTTCGTTGTGAGTACCGGCAGCCCGTAGGTGTGAAAATATGCGCGCACCAGATGGTCTGAGGCTGCTTTCGATGCCGAGTAAGGACTGTTCGGCGAATAGCGGGTGTCTTCCGTGAATGCGGTATCGGCCGGCCCAAGCGAACCATACACTTCGTCAGTTGAAACGTGCAGAAACCGAAATGTATCTCGATCGGCGCCCGCGAGCTCAGACCGATAAGCGCGGGCTTCTTCCAGCAGGCTAAAAGTCCCGTTCACATTCGTGCGGATAAAATCGTCTGGCCCGTGAATCGAGCGGTCCACATGGCTTTCAGCAGCGAAATGAACAATTGCCCGCGGCCGGTGCGTGATCAATAATTCGCCGATCAGCTCGCGGTCGCAAATATCGCCTTGTAGAAATTTGTACCGCGGGTCGGACGATACCGCCGCTAGGTTGGCAGGATTGCCGGCATAGGTCAGCTTGTCGAGATTCACTACCCTCGAAGTTTCATTTGCCAGCCAACGCAGGATAAAGTTTGAGCCAATGAAGCCGGCCCCGCCCGTTACCAGAATTGTGTCGGCCCGTTTTTCCAACCGCCAGCTCCTGTGGACAGTTTATCTCACGTGCCCGAACGTGCCCTGAGCGAGCGAAGCGCCGGGCCTTAACCGTCAACTGGCATTTTCCTGGATTTGTACCTCGGTCAGTCTTGGGACAGTGGCATTGCGGGCTAGCTGCTCAGCCAATATCTGAACAATCCTCTCGCCCGCCCGACCGTCCCATTTCTCCGGCATCAGCGTCCCACCGCGAAACTCAAGCTGCCTCTGAACAGCAGCACGGATCGTCTCTCTTCGCGTGCCCGCCAGCAGGTTCGTTCCGATTTCCGTCGTGACCGGGCGTTCTGTATTGTCGCGAACCGTGACGCATGGAACACCGAGCGCAGTGGTCTCTTCCTGTATGCCGCCGGAATCGGTGACCACCATACGCGCATTTTTCATCAGGCAAAGAAAGTCGAGGTAGCCCTGTGGCTCGACCATCTGGATTCCCGCATGCCATCTTTCATAGTCAATTCTCCGACACCGAAGGTACGACTCCAACCCATGCTCGCGAATCTGCTTCTGCGTTCGCGGATGCGCGGGAAATATGACACGGTGGGAAGCCGCGAGCCAATTGAGTCCATCAAGAATTTCCAGAAGGCATTCGCTGTCATCCACGTTGGCTGCTCGATGCAGGGTCAACACAACGTATTCTCCGCGCGTAAGCCCGAACCGTGCCAATACGCCTGAGTGTTCCGCCTTGGCCTCGTGCTCATGTAGTGAATCAATCATTGTATTGCCGACAAAATAGACACGGTCGCCCGCAATACCTTCGGCACCTAAATTCTTGCTGCCGCTCGGTTCACTCACGAACAGCAAGTCAGAAATCTGGTCAGTCAGAATGCGATTAACTTCCTCCGGCATGGAGCGGTCAGATGACCGCAACCCCGCTTCTACGTGTGCGATTACCGGCCGCCCATTCGCGCGCGATGCCATTTTGGCCGCCACTAGTGCGCACGCAAACGTCGAGTTCACGTCGCCCACCACCACCAGCGCATCCGGCTCCTCCTTTATGACCACCGGCTCGAAACGCTTCATGATTTCGGCCGTCTGTTCGGCATGAGAACCTGAGCCAACGCCCAAAAAAACATCGGGCTTCGGCAGTTCCAGATCGGCAAAAAACGCGTCGGACATCTGCGAGTCGTAGTGTTGCCCAGTGTGCACGAGCACCGGAACAATTTCCTCGGCCCATTCCGCACGACGGGAGTTGAACTCGCGAATGCCCTTCAGAATGGGCGCAGCCTTCATGAAATTCGGACGCGCGCCCACCACGATGAGAATCTTCATTTCTGAGATCATCCCATCATTCAATTTCGTTGGCTTGTGGATTTCCGCCCGCGAACCTACGTGGATAACGGCACTGCTGTGTGGGCGTGTGGGGCGGGCCGCCCTCCCCGCCATCCCTACTACTTCGGCGCAGGCAGCGTAATCTCTGACGGATGAGCAGCCTGCTCGGGTGACGCTTTCGTGTTGCCGCACTCCTTCTGGGCCTGCTCATGTGACTTGGGTTCGAGCTGCCCTGGGCACTTTGACTTAACCGAATGAGATTCGCCTCCTTGAATGGACGCAATCATGGAACCGCCGCTTGTCGCCGTGGTCGTCGGCGTCGTACCACGCGGGACTCCAACCACCTTCTGGGCTCGCACAGTTGTGACCGCCGGGCGTACCACATTTGACGTCTGTTGCCCCAGCGTTCCCGCCAACTGGTTCCCAATCTGTCCCAGAGCTTTGCCTGCAGTGGCGCTCGCCGCTCCGGAGAGTCCGTGCGTAAGTGCGCCTTCAACCGCCGCTTGACCCGACGCAAGACCCGACAACGCCAAAAAGCACACGACAGTGCCAAGCAGGTTTTTCATAAGAACTCTCTCCCGATGCAGCCGACTCTAGCCCACAGCACCGCCGCAGTCAATGGTCAATTAGCCAGACTACAAGATATAGACAAAACCTACACGTGCACACTTCCAGCGCCGCAAGGCGCGGGATCTTGTTAGCCCAGTACGTGAGCGCTGGGTAGTGCAGGAAACGATATGAATCCCGTAAGGGACGCCACCTTTTGAAGTCGGCTTACTCCATCAAAACCTTCGCGAATACTTCCCTGTCCACATTGCCCCCGCTAACAACCAGCGCCACCCGTTTACCTTTCACTCTGTCCTTCTCTTTGAGCGCAGCAGCCAACGCGAGCGCTCCCGCACCTTCGACGGTGTTGTGGGTTGCGGTGAAATAAATCCGCATGGCCTCGCGCGCTTCGTCGTCAGTGACGCTGACGACGTGGTCCACATTTTTCAGCATGATCTCGATCGCTCCTTCGTCGGGGAGTCGGACCGCGACACCGTCTGCAATTGTTGTAGTGACCGGCGCTGCGATTACGCGGCCCGCTTCAAAAGAAAGCTTGTGCGATGGAGCGCCGTCGGAAACCACACCCACAAGTGTGGTCTTCAGATTCATGCCATTGCGCACCGCGCAGCCCGAGCAAATACCGGAGCCCATCCCTATAGGGACATACGCCACATCGAGGTCAGGGACGGCAGAAAACAGCTCCAACCAGTAGGTCCCCACTCCCTTCAAGAAGTCGCGATGGTAGGGCGGGACAAAATGCAGGCCCTGCTCCTGCGCCAGTTTGTGTGCGTGCTCGCGCGCTTCCTGAAAATCGTTGCCGAACTCAATCAGGTTCGCGCCCTGCCCTCGCATCGCCGCATTCTTTTCGCTGCTGTTCCCGTGCGGCACAACCACAGTTACCGCCACCTTGAACCTTTGTCCAGCCAGTGCGACCGACTGCCCATGATTGCCGCGTGTCGCGGTAATGAGCCCCTTGATCCCGTTTGAGTGTTTGAAAAGCTCAGCCGCATACACAATCGCTGTTCGAGCTTTGAATGCGCCAATGGGCGTGTGATTTTCGTGCTTGACCCACACCTGCGCCTCCAACATTTGATTCAGTAATGGCCACGAGATCTGCGGCGTCGGCTGCATGAGCTGATACACGAGCTTCTGCGCTTCGCGAATTTCGTTCAGCGAAGGTAAAGGATCCATGCAATCCATCTTAGCTGGAATCAGCGGCTGTGGTGTCGGCGTCGCAGTTCGATCGAGTCGGAAGACTTGGTACACACTGCACCCAGCCGCGAAGCGGCAGCATATGAAAACCCGGCACGGCAGTGCCGGGAAGAAAAGGAAAAACACGCGAGTTCCGTCAGGGACGCACGTTACAGAGACTAGAGAGTCTGTGGACAAAAAAGAAGACGTCTGGGAATTCGAAAAAAATAGAACAACAACTCCACTCCTTCCTGGGCGAAATGTCCGCCCTCACCAGCAACAAACCCGACGGCCCGATCAATAAATTCAAGCTGAACGCCACTCTCTACGGCATCACCAAGATCATCGCCGACGACCGGCCCCTCCCAGATTTCAACCACGAATCACCACAGACGAGGGTGCCCCATCTTTCGCGTCCTTTGCGAAAGGTGGGAATAGACGAAGTTAGCACCGCCCGTCGCTGCGCATCGAGCAGATGGATCCCCTGCAATGTGCCTTCCTAACGGTGAAGCAAAAGTTTAATTTGCGATCCACTGAGGGCTTGAACGCGATCGTTCAGACCGCGTCAATTTGATCTGTGCTTGTCTAACTGCGTTTTGCGAAAAGGTTAAATTCTGGATGGCCGACAATCCACGAAGTAACCCCTCGTCACCAGAATCCACCCCTTAGTTTTGGGAAGTACCCAGCGCCAAGGTAGTACCCAACCCGGCGTAAAGATAACGATCACCAAATGCTTTCTTGAGCGCCGTGAAAGCGGGCTCGCCAGTGCAGTGGCCGGGTGCGACGTACTGCACCTTAAACGTATCGTGGAGGGCCGTCACGATCTTCTCGATGTCCGGATCGCTCGCCACTACGAGGTGAAAGCCGCCCGCGATCAAATGGATGCGCGGGTTGATCGTGCTGGCCGCTTGGACGATCTTGTCAATTCCTGGATGTGAACATCCAACCACAAGCACCATGCCATCGGGCGTGTTGATGGCCAGCGACAGCTCATGCAGTTCCAGCGTGCCCGTTTTATCGGAGACCAGAGAGATCAGGTGGATGTCGGAAGCGATCTCGATGGTTTTATCCACGAGCTGGAAATTCGCACCGGGCCAGGCGGATCCAAACCGCATGACGTCAGGGGGTGCACCGCCGTAGTAGCGCTGTTCCGCCGACAGAGAAGGATCCTTGCGATAAAAGGTACTCGGCAAGTCGGCGCCGTAGACGCCAAATCCCTCTTTCGGCACGTAGATCTTCACTTTGGGATTCACCCTCAACAGGTACGCCAATCCTCCCATGTGATCGCCGTGGCGGTGCGACATGACAACGAAATCCAGCTTCGACAGGCCGACGTCTTTTGCCTTTGCGTTCTGTGCGAGGATGTCCGGGTTGTTGCCGCTATCGAACAGGATTCGCTTCCCTCCGTATTCCACCAGTGCAGCGTAACCCCAGTCCTTCTGCAGGGCAGAGTCTTTGCCGAACGCGTCATAAAGAATAGTGATCTGCGCTTTGGAGGGACCCGCGCTTGCCTTGGGAGTGGCGGAGGTTGTTGTGGCACATCCGACGAGAAGCAGCAGTACTGCCGAACAGGAAACCGCGGGGGAATAGGCTGTCATTGTGTCCTCCTGCGTGTAGACGTTGTGACCATTTGTATTCTTGGGAGAACGGGAAAAACAATTACACTTGTGCGGAATATTCCAGTCAAGGCCACCAAGGACAGGTGGCGCCTTTTCTGCCCGCGTGGGAGATGCGGCCACCTCTCGATGCCCTCGACGGTTGCTGGATCACGGGCACTCTCGCCAATTCGGTAATGGAGGACTTGCCGGCCAACCGCCCAATAAGAATTTTCGCAACCCTGGTGAACCATAGCCAGAGACAATCTATCGCCAGGAAAATAATGGGTCTCACGAGATATCGCCAAACCTAAAACAAAAGCGTCAGCGCGCCAGCGGCAGGCCCATTCCTTTCAGAATTGCCCGATACCGCCCATCGGAATGCAGGAAATCGAATATCGGTTGGTTTTGAAGAAATATCAACCGCGGCGAGCGTTCGTGGTAGGCTGCGCCCAGAAATTTTAGCGTGTTTTCTTTGTCCTCCGCATAAGCATATTGCTCGGCGATATCGTAAGGCGACACATATTGCTTGCGCGCCCGCTCCAGAATGGTACTTAATCCCAACCGCTGCACCGCCCGTTCCCCGCCGCGTTCGAATGCCCGATGGGACGCTTCCGCCATCTTGGCGTCTCCAATTGCCACATATGCTTTCTCTAATTCCTGCTCCGATTCTTTCCCCATGCCTTTGAGCCAATAAACTTCTGACAAAATGGAACGAACAAACGGATCGCCTGATTCTGCCTCCGCTCGCAGGCGAAGTTCAGTGATGGCGGCGTCGTACTGTCGAAGGTGAAGATAAAGAAATCCCAGCCCCCAGGGTCTTTCGAAGGGAGAAATCTGCGACGATCGTTTTTGTTCCTGCAGTGCCTCGTCGTTCCTGCCGAGCACGGTAAGAGTGTAGGCGTATGTAAAATGCGCCTCGGCGAAATTCGGGTTCAACTCGATGGCGCGCAGCGACTCTGCCTCAGCCTGACGCCAATCCCACTTATTAAATAGATATAAAGCGGCCATCGAGTCGTGGGCTTCAGGAAGTGAATCGTCCAGCGCCAAGGCTTTTCTGGCAGCGTTCTCTAGCTTTCCGAACCCTTCTTGAGGGGGAATAGCTCCTCTTACTGCCCACGCGCCATAGGCGTCCCCCAGCCCGCACCAGGCAGCGGCATAATCGGGTTGCAGCTGGATCGCTTTCTCGAGATATTCCTTACTGCGCGGAAAATCATGTTTGAACCAGAAGTATCGGCCCTGTAGGTAAGCATCGTGGGCTTCCGGATTAATAGCTCGCCGAAGCGTAGCTGGAGCGGGCTCGACCTTTGCTTCGGCCGCGATCGTTTGCGACAGCTCTTCAGGCAGTGAGAACGCGGCGCCGGCATCGCGGTCGTAGCTCTCAGCCCATATGTGCGTGTCGGTGGGCGCGTAGATCAGTTGCAGGTTCACGTGCACGCGGTTTCCAGAACGACTCACGGAGCCTTCGAGAATTCCATCTACACCGAGCGACTGTGCAATGTCGCGCAAGGGCTTACCCACGCCTTTGTACTGCATCGCAGATGTGCGCGAGACTACACGCAGCGACCGGTTTCGGGCGAGGGCCGTGATCAGCTCGTCCGTCATACCGTCGGCAAAATAATCTTGCGAAGGGTCCCCGGAAAGATTGGCCAGTGGCAGCACCGCGATGGAATGAATGGGGCCAGTCCGATGTGTCGCAAAGATGTGATCGCGCACTCCACCAATGTTGAGCGCGAGCGCAACGCCAAGAATCAACAGCACGACTGCTGTAACACCTGCCGGAGTCCATATCGGCCGCCGGCGCGAAAAATGAGGGACTTGCGCTGGTGCGGGATCGGGGGAAGCTGGCGTGGTCTGCGACGGAAAGATCAATGTTGTCGCATTGCCGTTAGCGCCCTGGAGTTCGGCAATGAACCGATAGCCCTTGCCCGAAACGGTTTGAATATAGCGGGACTTTTCCGCATCGTCGCGCAATGCCGCACGAATCTTGCGAATCGCAGTATTGATTCCCTGGTCGGTATCAACGAAAACATCTTTGCCCCAAAGCCGGGCGATGATTTCCTGCCGGGCGACTAGCTCGCCGTTTCTTTCGGTCAATAGGAGAAGAAGCTCCAGAGGAATTCGTTCGAGCTGCAGCGTCTTTCCATTGCGCCGCAGTTCGAAGCGGGCGCCATCCAGTTCGAAGTCGTTAAATTTAAAACAGCGCGGGGACAAGGTCGCCCTCTAAACGGTTGGACGAAACTATAGCATCAGTCCCGCCGTTGCTGCGTAAAGACACGTAAATTCAATAACTTACCGCCTTCATTTTTCTTCAGTAAAGCTTCAGCGGGAATTCATTGCCAGTGCGCGATGTTTGAGTCAGGATTCGCTCCGCAGCTGCGGGCGGTCAAGGCAGCTTCCAGTGTTCAAAGGAGATCAAATGAAACCAGCATTCGAGAAGTTCGCTTTCGCCGTGGGAATCATTCTGATGGGAACGCTTCTCAGCGGCACGGCTCTCGCGGCTTGCGGCGACCAAAGCAAGCTGAAACCCGGAGCATCCTTGCTGCCTCAATCATTGAATGGTCAGTCAGGGTCCTTATTGCCTGTGTCTGCTAGCTCATCCGACGATCCCATTGTCGGAATGTGGCACATGACATGGACGGCCGAGGGTAACACAGGCTCAGATGCTCCGCCGGATGGCACACCGATAGATAACGCCCTCGTCGTCTGGCACAGCGATGGAACGGAAATCATGAATTCGGGATTGATTCCTCCACAGGACGGGAATTTCTGCTTGGGCGTCTGGGAAAAGACTGGGAAATCCAGGTATAAGGTCAATCACATCCCTTGGTTTGGCAACGACACCACTAACGCACCGAGCGGCATTGGGAACCCTACGGGGCCGACTCGTATCGTTGAAGAGGTTGGCTTGAGTGCAGACAGGAAGCACTACACCGGGTCGTTTACGCTCGATGCATACGACCTGTCGGGAAATGTTGTGGCCCACATCGTCGGTGTGATCAACGCGACCCGCATTACCATCAATACGACCGTGCCGGATCTACTCTGAATAGCAATGAAGATCCACATCGCGCCGGCGGCAGCCTCGGCTGCCGCCTGTCGTTGACACCTGAATCGCGGAATGGCTCGCCATGAGTGAACCCCTCTTCCAACATCTTCCTTCCGGGCTAGATGGGGGCTCCCACCTGTCAAAAGTTGTCGAATCACGGGCAATTCGGAAGTTGGAGGTCTCTGGGCTGAAGTCCGACAGTCCCGCCTTCTCCGGCAGCAGTGTGCGCAAGGTCACGCCGGGGCCATCACACCCGAGCTCGGCGGCTAGACGTTCATTAAAACAGAAGTCGCATCGCACCAGCTAAAAGTGTTGCGCCACCCAGAATCTGCCTTGTCGTAAACGTGAAAGACGGTCCTTTTAGATTCGCCCATGTCGAGCCAAATCCCGCTGTGATCGCAGCCGGCTCCATTTCATCGTTGCCGTACAATAGCCAGGTTCCAGCATCAAATACGGTAACGAGGATCCTCCTTCACTCTGGATCCCACTGCATGAACTCCTTCGGACGAATTCGGTCAACCGTCGTGCTTACGCTGTTTTCGGTGGGAATCGTGAGTGCAGCTTACGCCCTGCCGAACGTGCATGACGTGGCGCGCCAGGTAGACGAGCACTACAACCAACTGCAATCGTTTCAGGCCGAGTTCACCGAGATCTACCAAGGCTCTGGGATTCAGCGAGAAGAAGTTGGGGCCCTATTACTGAAAAAACCCGGCAAGATGCGATGGGAGTACCGTTCTCCTGAGGAGAAGTTGTTTCTGGCCGACGGAAAGACGACGTGGCTGTACATTCCTGCAGAGAGGCAAGCACGGAAATCGCCGTTGAAGAACCTGGAGGACGTGCGCTCACCGCTTGCGTTTCTGCTAGGCAAGACAAAGCTAGAGAAGGAGTTGAAGGTCTTATCGTTTGCTCCAGACCTGCGGGCGTGGAAGCCGGAGGACGTCATGGTTCGGGGCGTGCCGCTCGGGCTCGAGGACCGAATAGAACAAATTGTTCTCGAAATAACGCCGGAGCATCGGATTGCCCGCATCCTGATCCACGGCGTGGACGATTCAGTAACCGAATACAGATTCAGCAATCAGAAAGAGAATGTAGCGGTTGCGGACAAACAGTTTCGCTTCACGGCACCGGCGGGAACGGAAGTGATTGAGGAAGAGGGCGGAGAGCACTGAGCTACGAGCTATGAACTTGCGAAATGCCGCGGTGGTGAGTTTCGGGGTTCAAGGCACCGGTTCAAAGGCTCCGGTTCAAAGGCTCCGTTCAAAAGGCTACCGGCTCGCGGGTCTGTTACGTTACGCTCGATACACTTCGGTGCTAAGTAGCTGCAAAAACAGTGTTTTTCAATGTTAGACTGAGGGTGCCGCACACCTGATTTTTACTAGAAATGGCTGAGTTCTTAATCAAAATCGCCGACGATCGGGGCCACCTGGCGCAGCAGGTGGAGAACGGCTATTCAGAGGCCGAAATCCGTGATCGTTTCACCCAGCAAGGGTTCCTGGTCTATTGGGTCAAACCGAAAGGTGTTTTGAGTAAAGGGGGACTCCGGGGCGGCAGGCGGGTAAGGCCAGCCACGTTCATGGTGTTCAATCAGCAGTTGCTGACGCTTTTGAAGGCAGGGTTGCCGGTCCTAGGCGCGCTGGATCTCTTAATTAAACGCCAGAAGGACTCGTATTTCCGGTCGCTGTTGCAGAACGTGCGTGAACGGGTCAAAGGTGGAGAGTTGCTTTCCGAAGCGTTTTCGGCGCAGAACGTTTTCCCAAAGATTTACACGACTACCCTGATGGCGGGCGAGAAAAGCGGCAATCTGGATGAGGTACTAACGCGGTATGTGAGTTTCCAGAAGATGGCACTGACATTCAAGAAGAAACTTCTGGTCTCGCTAGTGTATCCAGCATTGCTGGTGACCGCGGTCTGCTGCATGTTCGTGTTCCTGATGGTATTCGTAGTACCGAGATTCGCCGACCTTTACCACGATCTGAATGCTAGCCTTCCCGCGATCACGCTGTTCATGCTGGCGGTTGGGACGCACATGCAACGCTATGCGCCATTCGCGGTGGTCGGGGTGATCCTGGCGATAGTCCTGGTGTTACGCTGGCGCGCCACCGACAGAGGCGCCGCCGCCGTGGATCGGGTGACCCATAAACTTCCAGTGGTTGGGGATATTTGGCTGAAATATCACGTTTCCACGTTTTCTCGCATGCTTTCAACACTTTTAACGGGGGGCATGCCGCTGGTGCCATCGCTCGAAACGGCGGGCGCCTCGATGACGAGTCGCCAGATTTTGAATGGAATCCAGAGCGCTTCTATCAGGGTGCGCGAAGGGCAGAGCCTGGCGCACAGTCTGGAAGAGCAGAAGATTTTCCCGGACCTTTCGGTGGAGATGATTGAAGTCGGTGAATCCACAGGTGCCTTGCCAGCGATGCTGAATTCGGTGGCCGAATTTTATGAGGAGGACGTGCAGACGGCCCTGGCGGCGGCGATGGCGCTCATCGAGCCGGTGATTTTGATCGTTATGGCGGTTTTTGTGGGATCGGTGTTGCTCTCGCTTTATTTGCCGATATTTAATCTGGCATCGAGTATTCATTAAAGTCGTTGGTCGTTGGTCGTTGGTCGTTGGTCGTTGGTCGTTGTTAAAAAGTAGCTTCCTCGCTGCTAAAGCAGTTCGGAATGAGATTCTCCAAGTTTTGGTGTTTGGGCGTTTAGGGTTTGGTTTGGGCTTGAGGGCAAGGTAGGCTGGAATGGGAAGCATGGCGGAAAAAGTAGAGAAGAAATCGGTCTTTGTGGGCGGAGGAAACGGGCAAGCTGTTAGCGGCGCTCATTCTTCGGAAGTTGATCGCGCCAAAGACATCGCGAGGCGGTATCGCTGCGAATTCGTGGACCTCCATGATTTCCAGTTGCACCATGACCTGTTTACGAAGATCCCTCCACGCCTGATGTTCAGTTACAACTTCGTGCCGCTCGAAGAGACGCACGATGGGCGGCTCGCGATCGCGATTGCCGATCCCAGCCAGCTGATGATGATTGACGAGATCAGCCTGCTGCTGGGCAAACGGATCATCACCAAAGTAGCGACGCTGGCACAGATCAGCGAAATCCTGAAGAAGACCGAACAGTCGAAGCGGGTGCTCGAAGATGCGAGTGAAGGCTTCGCCCTCTCGGTCGTCCCTGAAGAAGAGGGCGGCGATGAGAGCATCTCGATTGACAAGCTGACGGCGCAAGGTGACATGAGCCCGATTATCCGGCTCGTGGATACGACCATCTTCACTGCACTGCAACGGCGCGCGAGCGACATTCATATCGAGACCCAGGACGATTCCGTCGGGATCAAATTCCGCATTGATGGTGTGCTGACGCAGGCGATGCCGCCGATTGCCAAGGAGCACCACTCAACCATCATTTCGCGTATCAAAGTGATGAGCGAGCTGGATATATCGGAACGACGAGTGCCGCAAGATGGACGCTTTCGGGTGAAGTACGGCCAGCCGGAGCGGCCGATTGATTTCCGTGTTTCGATCATGCCCTCAATTCATGGTGAAGACGCGGTATTGCGTGTACTCGACAAAGAGTCCATGAGCGAGAAGTTTCGCTCGCTGACTTTGGACGTGGTCGGCTTCGACGAAGATGATTTGCGAAAATTTCGCCGCTATATCAAAGAGCCATATGGCATGGTGCTGGTCACAGGACCGACCGGCAGCGGCAAAACCACTACGCTCTACGCGGCGGTAAACGAAATCAAAACGGACGAAGACAAGATCATAACAATTGAAGATCCGGTGGAGTACCAGATTCGCGGCATTACGCAGATTCCGGTCAATGAAAAGAAAGGCCTCACTTTTGCGCGCGGATTGCGGTCCATCTTGCGGCACGATCCTGACAAGATCATGGTGGGCGAAATCCGCGATACGGAGACGGCGCAGATTGCAATTCAATCCGCGCTGACCGGCCACCTGGTTTTTACCACGGTCCACGCGAACAACGTTGTGGACGTGCTGGGGCGATTCCTGAACATGGGAGTCGAGCCCTATAACTTCGTGTCCGCACTCAACTGCATCCTGGCGCAGCGCCTGGTGCGGTTGATTTGCAATTCATGTCGCAGCGTAGTGCGTTATCCGGCTGACGTGCTTGAGGCCAGCGGGCTCGATCCCGATCAGTGGTCAAAGGTTTCGTTTTACGAAGGCCAGGGTTGCATCGAGTGTGCGGGAACGGGGTTCCGGGGGCGGAGCGCAATTCACGAACTCCTGGACTTAAGCGACCGAATCCGCGAGATGATTCTGGCGCGGAAACCTACATCGGAGATTCGCCGCGCTGCACGCGAGGAAGGCATGCGGTTCCTGCGGGAGTCGGCGCTGGACAAAGTCCGCCTCGGAATGACTACGCTCAAGGAAATCAATAAGGTCACGTTTATTGAGACGATGAGATGAGCATCGGGTGATCGGGTCATCTGATGACCGGGCGATCTAGTTTTTAGATGGCCAGATGGCCCGGTGGCTTGACACCCCGTGACCCGATTAGGCATTCTCCGCTCTCTCCGGATTTGATTAAATAGAATTGTCAACAAATGGGTCGTACATACAATTCTGGCAGGCCGAAACTGGCTTGCGAAATCGCTGCGGACCGGGTGATCGCCGGGCGCGCCGCCGATTCCGGACAAGTACTGGAGTTGTGCTCGACCAGTGAACTGGCGCCAGGCTGCCTGGTGCCGGACCTGACCGAAAATAATTTGCGGCAGCGAACTGAAATCGTCAACGCGTTGCAGGAAGCGTTAGGAAATGTGGGTACCCGCTCGCGCGATGTGATTGCGGTGCTGCCCGATGCGGCGGTGCGTGTGGTGTTGCTGGATTTCGAGACCCTGCCGGACAATCGCGAGGAAGCGGAGAGCGTGGTGCGCTTCCGACTCAGGAAATCGTTGCCTTTTGATGTGGAAAAAGCCACCGTCTCCTATCATGCGCAGACTTCTAGTGCGGGACTGCGGGTGGTAGCTGCAGTGGCGCTGCGGAGTGTGATTGAAGAGTACGAAGCTGCGTTTCTCGAGGCAGGATTCAGTCCGGGAGTCGTGCTGCCTTCGATGCTGGCCGCGCTGGGCGGAGCCCCAGGTGAACACGGCACTCTGGTGGTGAAAGTGGATGCACGGACCACGAGCATTGCCATTCTCGACAAGCAAGAGCTACTCCTTTTTCGAACTCTCGAAAATACTCGGGGCGTGACGATCAATGGGGAGCAACTGGCGGAAGACGTGTATCCCTCAGTGGTATTTTTTCAGGACACATACAGCACTAACATTGAGCAGATCCTGGTTGCGGGCATTTCAGACATTGCGGGGGCGGCTCCGGCGCTGCATGCGCAGACGGGCGCGGAAGTACGCGAGTTGGTGACGGCTTCGCAACTTGGCCTTGGCGGCGGCTCGATTCCAAAATGGAGAATGGCGGGGGTGGTCGGAGCCTTGCTTTCGAAACATGCGAATTGATATCAATCTCGCAACCCAGCCGTACGAGGACGCACGGCGGTTCTGGACGAACTGGGGAACGGCTCTGGCACTGCTGGGGCTGGTCACCCTTTTATTGGGATTCATGGCGGTTACCCGGTTCATCAACGCGAACCATGAACGCAAGGAGATCGCCGATATGGAGTCGGTGATTGCGAAATTCGATGAGGAGAAAAGCCGTGCAGAAGGCACGCTGAATCGGCCGCAAAACCGTTTGACTCGCGACCGGTCGCGCTTTCTTAACGAGTTGTTTGCCCGGAAGGCGTTTTCATGGACACGGCTTTTTGAAGACCTAGAGCGAGTGATGCCGGCACACCTGCATGTGGTTTCGATCAATCCTGATTTGACGAAGGACAACAATCTCGAACTCAAGCTGGTAGTCGGCGGAGATACATCGGAACAGGCGCGCGATCTGGTCCGTAAGATGGAAGCGTCGAAGCGCTTCAAGCAAACACAGATAGACTCGGAAAAGACGAACGACGAGAGCAATGCCGCACGCGATCGCGTGAATTTTGATATCAGCACGGTGTATGTGCCCTTAGATGAAGCTGGCGCCGCGGGGGGCGTGGACTGATGGCCGACCTCAAGCAGACCCGCAATCGGCTCAAAGTGATTATGGCGGCGCTGGGAGTGGTAAACATAGCGGCGCTCATGGTGCTGTTTACACCACTCGGAGGATCGCAAGAGGCACGGCAACAACAACTCGCTCAACTCAATCAAGAGCGCAAAGTGCGCGCGGCCGCCCCATGGCGAGGATTAGACAAGAAGATTCCGGTGGCGAAGCAACAGATTGAGGAGTTCTATCGGGACCGGTTTGCTACTGATAATTCGGTCATCTCTGCGGACCTGGGCAGAGTGGCGGCGGAGACCGGAGTGCGCATGTCGTCGGTGAAGTACAAAACGGACGAAGCGGAAATCGATGGACTTCAGAAGAAGGAAGTGGAGGCGGACCTTTCCGGCGATTATGTGCCGATAGCACGCTTCATCAATGCACTAGAACGGGACAAATTGTTTTTCATTGTGGATGGAGTGCAATTAGGCGGCGAGCAGAGTGGCGGCGTGAAATTGCAAATCAAAGTTGAGACGTATTTGAGGACAATGTAGTGAAAGTGGGGGCGGAAAACCGGACGAAGCTGGTGATTGCAGCCGTTTTGGGAGTGCTTGCACTGGTTTTCGTGGTGACGCGCTTCTCGTCGCTCTTTGGGGGAGGAGTGTCGGATGGAACCACTTCGGCTGCCACTCGCATGCCGAGTGCCACTGATCTATCCAACCAACCGTCGGGGCCTGCGCCACGGAGCAACTCAAGGACAAGATCAGCAGGGAAAAAGCCGAGTGGCCCGTCGTCGCTGGATCCGACGCTTCATGTCGCTTTACTGAAGGCCAGCGAAGATACGAAGTACGAAGGAACGGGCCGGAATATTTTTAGGGTGTTTGTGGAACCGCCGCCGAAGCCCATTCAAAATCCGGTCATAGACCAGAAGGTTGCGGATTATACCCCTCCGCCACCTCCACCGCCGCCCCCGAGCAATCTCAGGTTTTATGGATTCGCGACGAGCCGCCCAGATGGAGCGAAACGAATCTTCTTGTCAAAGAATGAAGATGTTTTTATTGCCAGCGAGGGTGACATAGTGGACCGGCGCTACAAAGTTGTGCGGATTTCTCCCAATGCGGTGGAGATCCTCGCCGTATTAAGCAACAACCGGGAGAACATTCCGCTGTCGCAGGGGTGAATCAGGATTTCGTAATTGGGTAATTTTGTAATTGAGTAATTTGAAAATGCCTCGGCCAGATTCGAAATCGCTCTCACCATCGAGTCGTCGGGGCAGCCAGTGCCGGCGTTCAAATTACACAATTACTCAATTACGAAATTACAAAATGCGTTCCCAACGTGGTTACATCCTGCTCATCTTGCTGCTGGCTGTGGCGTTGTTGTCGATCTTTTCGTTGAAGGTCATTGAGGACATCCGGTATCAATATCAGCGCGATCGGGAAGAAGAGTTGATCCATCGCGGAGTGCAGTATGCGCGCGCGATTAAAAATTACTACAGAAAACTGGGCCGCTATCCGACCAGAATTGAGGATTTGGAAAGCACGAACCATTTGCGTTTCTTGCGTAAGCGTTACAAAGACCCGATGAACCGCGATCCCGCTACTGGGAAGGAAAATGACTTCAAGTTCTTGCACCTTACAGACGTGCAGACATCGTTCAATACAGGCCCGGTCAATGGACTGGTTCCGGTCGCAAATATGCCAGGCCAGGTGCTCGGACAATCGGGCCATGCCGGGACTAACGGAGATACAAGCGCGGCGGCAGCGGTCACAGCCGAACCGAACGCACCAGCGCAGAATGGAGAGGCTGGCGGCCAGGGTGATACGTCGCAGGCGGACCAGCAGGTTACAGGCGCACCACCACCACAGCCTCTGTCACAACAATTGGGGCCGACAGGCGCGCCACAGGTTTTTGGTGGAGGCGCAATTGTCGGCGTAGCGAGCTTCAAGAAAGATAAAACGATCCGCGAGTTCAACAAAAAAGACCACTACAACCAGTGGCAATTTGTTTATGACCCATCTACGAACACCGGCGGGTTGATCATGACTCCGAATCAGCCAGCACTGCAGGGAGCAAACCAGAACTTGCAGCAGCCGCAAAACGGACCATCAGGAACACCCGGTCAGCCGAGTACCGGTATTAATCCGGGAGTGAATACGCCGCCGCAACAGCCGGACCAAGCCGGACCCGACCAGCAGTAATTTTCCGTTGATTGAACACCTGGCGTAGACATACGAGATCCCACGTCTCGCAAAAACGGCGAGACGTGGGGCACCCCATGTCAATTGCGAAAGGTCGGGCACCCCCATGTCAACTGCGACTAACACCTCAAGATAACTATGGGCCTAGACCCAGTCCCTTCCAACGGCCTACACATCTCACCGACGCGCTTAGACCTTTGGGCAACTTCCCACCACAGATGGGCTTAGCTAGACTTACGCAATCTACCCGAGCCCGAGATTGGAGGACCAACCTGGCGATGAACATGCAATGGTTCAGTCAGCACAGCATCCCGTTCACTCTGGTTGTGGCGTACATTCCGCTGCTCGCGACCGTGGCGACGACTATCTTGAGCATAGTGCTGGCCCGCGCCACTCTGCGCTACGCGGAAACTACCGATAAAAGCCTGGCGCTGGCACGCGAGGAGTTCGAACGCCAATGGTCTCCGGAGCTGCACATCAAACTGGAGATGGTGTCGTCGCGCAAAACAACGATCGTGGTCACGAACCTGGCGAGAATTTCAGTCCTGTTGCAGATGGTGCAGTTGCGGCGGCTCGACATGGGAGTACCTTCATTGCGGTCACTTTTGAACGAGCCCTTGGTCGGGGGCAGCACCTGGACGGACGAATTGGGAAAGAACCTCTTTACCTGCACCGGCGATGACTATGACGGTCAGATCGCCGCAGCGATTGCCTTTTATGCTTCCGGCCGCCTGTTTCGGACTGACTGGTTTCGTTTTCAAGTGGAAGTCAGGCACGGAGAACTTCTGAGGCTTGAACCAGTGAACATCGCCGCGCGGCGTGCCCATGCACTCGACAACGAGGAAGAAACAGTGCAGGAGTTGGCGAAAGACGTGGTAGAGGCAATGGCTGCGAAGGCCTAAGCACAACGTCGTTCGAACGCAAGGTGGGGGATACTTCCGGCAGATCAGATATTCTGTAGTTTACAAAGCAAAAAGGCCCTCAATTTTCGAGGGCCTTTTTTAGTTGCTGAAATCGGAGGCCAGGAGAACTGAGACGTTACACGCTGAACGATGAGCCGCAGCCGCAAGTGCTTTTCACGTTCGGATTTTCGAACTTGAAGCCCGCGCCTTCGAGGGTCTCGACGTAATCCACGATGCAGCCGTTCAGGTACATGACCGAGGTTGCGTCCACGTAAACTTTAAGCCCGTCCATGTCGAAAACTTTGTCCATCAAGCCGGACGCATTCTCGAACGACATGGAATAGGAAAACCCGGAGCAGCCTCCACCCACCACGCCAACCCGCAGCCCAGCCGGCACAGGATTCTGCTGTCCCATGATTTCTTTGACCTTGGTAACGGCATTTGGAGTCAGGGAGATAGGCGCCTTCTTGGTTGTTTCCTGGGGTCGAATTTCAGGGGTGGTCGGAACAGTTGTGGTAGACATAGCTCTCCTTCGTTTCTGCCTCATTATAACAGACGATTTTTGGAAGGTGAGCGACTCAAATTTTGTGGCTGTATCCAGACTGTTAATCCAAGGGCGAACCCTGGCGCGAGATCGGTTACTGGGTAAAATACAGTGCCTACTGTATTGGAAATATAGGAGTAAAAGGGTATTTTTCCCGTGTTGGAGCGCGAGGGAATGCTGGGGTACTGTACGAACGAAGGATGTAAACGGGCGTTGCACTCGTTCGCGGAAGGACGCTTGTTTCAGTTTGAGGTCATCTCTATTTCTGTAACGACGAGTGACGCTTCCTCCGCGATGTTTGACGAGAAGCCGCAGCGAGAGACCGCGCAGTTCTGGCTGTGCGGGAATTGTGCTTCTACATTCACTCTGGTGCTTGAGCCGACTCGCGGAATCAGATTGATTTCGCGTGAGGAAAACAAGTCGAAACAACAGGAACTGTTTTGTGTTTCAAGAGATATTGTGTAGGTCAAAGAGATGCTGAACCGATTTTGCTCCGGGAACATCCTTTCAGGCAATCTAGTGAAACTACAAAGTAAGATTTACATGAATTACGAACGCATTGAGATTCCAGCATCGCGCAGACAAGGACTTAGCTTTTGGCAACCATGATGCAAGCGAGTAACATTTCTCGATTGGTTACTTTACAGACTCAAACCCAGGAAACGACCCGAGACTATTGGTCGGAATTTGGAGGTGGCCTATGGCAACATTTCGAATTTTAGTCGCGGATGATCATGAGGTGGTCCGCAAAGGACTGGTGGCCCTGCTGCAAGCCCAGCCGGAATGGCAGGTATGCGGCGAGGCAGGGGAAGGCCGCGAAGCTGTCGAAAAGGCGCAGCAACTTAAGCCTGATGTCGTGATCCTTGACATCGGAATGCCGAACTTGAATGGTCTAGAGGCGACGCGGCAGATCCTGAAGACAAACCCGCAAGCAAGAGTGCTGATCTTGACCTTGCACGATTCTGATCAGGTAGTGCGTGAAGTGCTGGATGCGGGCGCCCGCGGCTTCTTGCTGAAATCGGATGCGGCGCGCGATCTGGTGGCGGCGGTGGAAGCGCTGCGGCGCGACAAAACCTATTTCACTTCCAAAGTTGCAGCCATGGTGCTGGAAGGCTATCTCAAAGGTGGGAAGCCGGGAGCGATTATCACGCCTGGACGCAACCGGCTCACGCCACGCGAGCGCGAAATCGTGCAGTTACTGGCCGAAGGAAAGAGCACGAAAGAAGTGGCTGTGGCGCTCGGCTTGAGCGTAAAGACTGCCGAAACTCATCGGTCGAACATCATGCGCAAGCTGCAGTTGCACTCGGTGAGCGATCTGGTGCTCTACGCAGTGCGAAACAATATTGTGCACGTGGTGCAGGCGGGGCTTGACGGCTAGAAGCTGACGGACAGCTTCCGGCAAATCCCTCTAATACAACATTAACGTGAGAAAGACCCACTTCTCCAAAGAGACGAGAAGTGGGCCCCACCGTTTCTTTCCTTCCGAAACAGCGAACGTTCCACTTCCCGCGCAAGGTGAGCGCGAAGTAGGCTGACATTTGTCAGCCATGGACGGTGACGTTCAGCACTGGAATGAGTTGATCGGCAGTAGCAATGTTGAATTGCAATAGAAAATTCAGAGGGGAGCCTTTTGTGAACATCACTCAGCGTTTGCTGCGTTCAATTGCGCAGCTTCGCTCCGCCGGACGGCCGAGGGCGGCTGTCCCCACATCATTGGTGCTTGTTCTGTTATCCACTTCCGTATTCGCGGCGGACGTTACAGGCAGGTGGAAGGGACCCATGCAGAGCGGTGGCAACAGTGTTTTTGAGCTGAAGTCGGCAAAAGATGTCGTTACCGGAAATATGCTGGGGCAGGACGGCAAACCATATTCAGTCTCGGATGGAAAACTTGATGGTGAAAACCTCTCAATGAAAGTCGCGTTTGAGTGGCAAGGCCAGCCGGTGACGCTGGTTGTTACCGGTAAGGTTTCAGGCGAGGAAATGCAGCTTCATATCGCTACAGACAATGGATATTGGAGTACGGACGCAGCCCTGAAGCGGGAGAAGTAGCGCAGTTCGGGAATCCCACTTCTCGCAACATCGGCGAGAAGTGGGGCACCCCACGTCAGTTTTAGTTAGCACCCGAGGTCAGTTTTAGACCCGCCGGAATGTGCTCCCGTCTGTTGTAAAATTCCAACTACTCCTTATGTCAGCCAAAATCCCTGTAGGAATCCTCGGTGCAACGGGCATCGTAGGACAGCGGTTTATCCAGTTGCTGGAACACCATCCGTGGTTTGAGGTCGCATGGCTTGCAGCTTCAGATCGGTCGGAAGGCAAGCCATATGCGGAGGCTTCACGGTGGCGCCTGAAGACTGCGATCCCTATGCGCGTTGGCGGTATGCGCGTTTCAGCAGCGACGCCTGATGGCGCTCCAAAGGTCATTTTCGCGGCGCTGGATGCTTCGATTGCAGCGGAGATGGAACCGCGATTTGCTGAAGCGGGCTGCGCGGTCATCACAAATTCGAGCGCGCTGCGGATGGCGAAAGACGTGCCTCTGGTAATACCTGAGGTGAATCCTGATCACACCAGGCTGATCGAGTGCCAGTCGTGGCGCCGGAAATCGGGCGGATTTGTGGTCGCGAATTCCAACTGTTCCGCGATGGGGCTGGTGCTTGCCCTGGCGCCGCTGCACAAACGATTCGAACTTGAGACCGTGATGGCGGTCACAATGCAGGCAGTGAGCGGCGCGGGATATCCGGGAGTCGCTTCGCTCGACATTTTAGGCAATGTGATCCCGTACATCCCGAAAGAAGAAGAAAAGATGGAAGAAGAGACACGCAAACTGCTGGGCACGCTGAACGGCGCAGGGGTTGTATTGGCACCGTTCAAGATGAGCGCGCAGTGCAATCGAGTTGCGGTGGAAGACGGGCACACGGAGTCGGTCTCTGTGAAATTAAAAAAGAAGGCCGAGGCGGTAGAGATTGTGGACGCGTGGACGAGCTTCCGGGGCGTCGCCCAAGAAAAGAATTTGCCTAGCGCGCCCGACGTTCCCGTGCGCTATTTGGATTCACACGACCGGCCACAACCACGCTTTGATGTGGATTCGGGCAAAGGCATGACAACTACCGTGGGCCGATTGCGTCCGTGTGGCGTGCTCGACTGGAAATTCACCGTGCTCTCGCACAACACGATTCGCGGTGCAGCGGGAGCTGCGCTGCTGAATGCCGAGTTGTTGAAGGTCGAAGGATATCTGGACTGAATACCGCAGGCCTTAGCTCTTAGCCTTTAGCTCTTAGCCAAATCTTACCCGCGTCCCAGCTAACAGCTAAGAGCTAATGGCTAATAGCTGCATCGTCATGAAGTTTGGCGGCACTTCCGTAGGTGACGCCAAAGCCATCGAGCGCGTTGCCGCGATCGTGCGCGGACGGCTCCAGCAAGGGCCGGTGGTCGTGGTCAGCGCGATGGCGCGTGTCACGGACCAATTGCTGCGAATGGCACGCGCGGCTGGATCTGGAGACCGCAAGACGGCGCTCACCCTGGCACGCGAACTTCGCGAACGCCACTACAACACAGCCGGAGAACTGCTGGGAACGGCGCTGTTCACGCAGTTTCACGGGGACCTCGGCACGGAATTTGAGGAGTTGGAAGAACTGCTCCGGGGAATCGCTGCCGTAGGCGAGCTCACGCCGCGCACCACCGATCACGTTGCGTCATTTGGAGAAGTCCTTTCGAGCAAGCTGGTGACAGCAGCGCTTTCGGCACACGGGATCGACACCACTCTGGTGGATTCGCGAGATTGCATCGTTACGGACGAGACCTTCACGCGCGCCACTCCTCTATTCGAAGAAACCAATGCAAAGCTCAGCGAATCAGTGCGGCCATTGATTGAGAATGCTCGCGTTCCTGTTATGGGCGGATTCATTGCTTCAACACGCTCGGGCATTACCACGACGATTGGACGCGGAGGTTCGGATTTTTCGGCGGCCATTGTTGGGGCTGGATTGGGCGGCGAGAAGATCGAGATTTGGACAGACGTGGACGGAATGATGACCACTGATCCGAGTCTCTGTCCAGACGCTCACCGCATTAAGGTGATCAGTTTCGATGAGGCGGCGGAGTTGGCATATTTTGGCGCGAAGGTCTTGCATCCTGCTACTGTGCTTCCCGCGATACAAAAGAATATTCCGGTTTATATTTTGAACTCGATGAATCCCTCGTGTGAGGGAACGCGAATTGCGGCGCAAGGCCCGCATTGCAAGAACTTCTTCAAGGCCATTGCCGCGAAAAAAAGGATCACGATTGTGGATGTAGCCGCACCGCGAATGCTGCTGGCGCACGGCTTTCTGAGATCTATTTTTGAGGCATTCGATCGCCACCGAATACCTGTTGACGTGGTCTCGACTTCGGAGGTCAGCGTGTCATTGACGGTTGATTCGAATGAGTCCATACCGGCTTTGGCTGCCGATCTGGCCCGGCTCGCAGACGTGAAGTACGAAGGACGAAAAGCAATTGTTTGCTTGGTCGGCGAAAATCTGCGTGAAGTGCCTGGGATTGCGGCACATGTTTTCGGCGCGTTGTCAGACGTGAAGATTCGGATGATTTCTCAGGGCGCATCAGAAATCAATCTGACGTTTGTGATTGACGAAGAGCAGGTGCCGTCCGTGGTGCAGCGACTGCATAGAACCTTTTTCGATGACCCGGATCCGGAGATTTTCGCGTAACTGCAAAACCTCATCTCTTTTGTCCTGTGATACTCCCAGAGCAAAACACAAGGTCCCTCGACTGCGCATGATTATCGCTTCGCTTGAATCATGCTTCGCTCGGGATGACAGGGTTTAAAAAACGCTACACTATCCAAACGCATGAAGATTCTTTTGCTAGGTGCGGGCAAGACGGGATCGCTCGTTGCCGAAGTTGCGCGCGAGCGCGGCCACAAGGTCGAGACGCTGCGATCTAGGGAGAATCCGAACGCTTCTGCGCTCACCCCAGATAGGCTGGCGCCGTTTGATTGCGTGATTGACTTCACCATGCCGCAGTGCGTTCTGCCGCACATTCGCGCCTGCACTGAAGCCGGCAAGAACATGGTTGTGGGCACGACCGGCTGGCACGCGGAACTCGATAGCGTGCGAAAGCTGGTTGAGCAGCACGGAACGGCGTTTCTCTATGGCCCGAATTTCTCGATTGGCGTGAACTTGTTCTTCGAACTCGTTCGGAGCACAATTCCGGCAATCCAGCATGAGTATTTTCCGCGTATTTACGAGCGCCACCACGCGCAGAAAAAGGATGCGCCATCGGGGACGGCGGCGACCATGCAGGCAATACTGCAGGAGAACACAGGTGCAGAGGTCGAGATCACGTCCTTTCGCGAAGGTGACGTGGTTGGCATGCATGAACTGGTGCTCAATTCCGAGAACGATACAATCTACGTTTGTCACGATGCTAAGTCGCGTCGCGGATTTGCGGAGGGGGCGGTGCGGGGGGCAGAGTGGATTGCCGGAAAGAAAGGCTTTTATGAGTTCAAGGATGTCTGGAGGAAGCTGAAGTGATTCCCATGTCTCGCAAAAGCGGCGAGACCCTTCGACAAGCTCAGGCCAGGCCATGGGGCGCCCCATTTTTATTTTTCTATTCGGCCTAGCAGGTTTTCCATCCCTCAGTAATTCGCGCTATCTTATTCCTATGCATCTCCGCGGATGTGGTACGGCGCTGGTTACGCCATTTCGTCAGGATGGATCGCTGGACGAGCAGGCGCTCAGAAATCTGGTGGCGTGGCAGATCGAATCTGGCATTGACTTTTTAGTTCCCTGTGGTACGACTGGCGAAACCCCGACGCTGACGCATGACGAATGGCTGCAAGTAATCGATGTGACGATCGAGGTCGCCGCAGGCCGGGTGCCGATTGTTGCAGGGGCAACTTCCAATTCCACGCACGATGCAGTTGCGAAGGCGAAGGAAGCCGCCGAGCGTCCTGGGGTTGATGCGATTCTCACGGCGTCTCCGTATTACAACAAGCCTACGCAGGAAGGCCAGTTTCAGCATTTCAAAGCGATTGCAGAAGCCGCAGGCAAACCTGTCATTCTGTACAACGTGCCCGGACGTACTGCAGCGAACATTGAGCCGAGTACGATTGCGCGCCTCTCGGAGTTTCCGAACATTGCTGGAGTGAAAGAAGCGAGCGGGAACCTCACTCAGATTGCGGAAATTTGTGCGGCGGCGAAACCTGATTTTGCCGTTCTCTCCGGTGACGACGCGATGACCTTGCCGGTGATTGCGGTCGGCGGTGTAGGGTTGATTTCCGTAGCTTCGAACGAAATTCCCCACGACATGGCGGGGATGACGCGTGCTGCGCTGAACAATGACTGGACGACGGCACGTCAGATCTTGCGAAAATATTTGCCTCTGATGCAAGCGAACTTTATCGAGTCCAGCCCCATGCCGGTGAAAGCAGTGCTGGCAATGATGGGCCGGATTGAGGAGGTCTATCGCTTGCCCATGGTACAAGTTCGCAGGGATACCCGCTCTAAGTTGCAGCGGATTGCGTCTGAAGCTGGGCTCATCGCAAAGGCTGCGGCGGCTACCGCAGAGACACAAGGATTTTTTGTGTACGAAAACTGGTCGGCGGGGCCGCACAAAGCGGTCCTGCATCGTGCGACCTGTGGCCAGTGCAGCAATGGGAAGGCGCGTCCGGCGGGACATTCAGCCAATCACGCGCGCTGGCATGGACCATTTCCAACGCTAGCGGAAGCGCGGCAAACGGTGCAGACGCTGCCGAGCGTATTGATTCGGAGTGAGTGCAAGTGCATTTGAAAACCGTCGTTGGTCGTTGGCCTTCGGTCGTTGGCCAAAAACATTTGCCCAAGTTTTGATGTTCTGCCTTCCTTTATACTTTCCTTCCCATGCTTTCCCTTCAAACCGAAATAGAACGGCTGACGTCTGCCGAGAAACCCGGTCCGGAAGCGCGCGATGTCTTTTTTGAATTTCGCGATCAACTCACTCGCGGTCAAATTCGGGCGGCGGAAAAAAGAGACGGTAAGTGGAAGGTTAATGTCTGGGTGAAGCAAGGCATTCTGCTCGGCTTTCGGTTGGGCGAGCTGGCGCAGATGGGAAGCGGAGAGTGCCTGAGCTTCGTCGATAAAGACACCTTCCCTGCTCGCAAGTTTTCGGTTGCCGATCGCGTGCGCATCGTTCCCGGTGGATCTTCTGCCCGGGTGGGAGCATACGTTGCACCGTCGGTCATATGTATGCCTCCTATGTTTATTAACGTTGGCGCTTACGTGGACGAAGATACGATGATTGACTCGCACGCTCTGGTCGGCTCATGCGCGCAGATTGGCAAGCGAGTTCATCTGAGCGCTGCCGCGCAAATTGGAGGTGTGCTGGAGCCGGTGAATGCTTCCCCTGTGGTTATTGAGGATGACGTGCTTGTGGGTGGAAACTGTGGAGTTTATGAAGGTACGGTGGTGCGCACGCGCGCGGTGCTGGGAGCCGGGGTGATTCTTACCCGGTCCACTCCGCTATATGATCTGGTGCGCGGCGAGATTTATCGCGCGACACCGGAAAAACCGCTTGAGGTTCCGGAAGCCGCGGTTGTTGTTCCGGGATCACGCGCGGTTAATAGGGGAAAAGCGGCAGAGTGGGGAGTTTCGTTGTACGCGCCGGTGATCGTCAAGTATCGCGATGAGAAGACGGCAAAGGGGACGGAATTGGAGGAATGGCTGAGATAGTCGCTGGGGTGAAATCGCATCCCATAATCTGCGAGCAGAATCTGTTCGTCAATTGGGCTAAATCGTCGTTACCGCGCTAAAGAGACGCGCAGCAGCCTATGTCGTCCCTCCGGGACTCGATCGATTTGCCACCTACCCAGGACTTACGTCCTGGGCTAATTTGTTTCCGCCCCTCTGGGGCTGATAGTTACGAGGCCGTTCTTGCGAATCCGCCCGTAGTTACGAGCCCGTTCTATCGAATCCGCCCATCGAGCAGTTCTCATGGTCAGACTGAGTTCGTGCTTTTCCCAGCACCTGTTCTTGAACTAGTCATAGCCACTAACAGGTAGTCATTAACAAGCCACTGGAAACTGCATCTCAATACTTCACGATCGCTGCAAACGATTTCGCGTCCAAGCTTGCTCCGCCGACCAAGGCACCATCAATTTCTTCTTCCGACATGAGAGCATTGGCGTTTTCCGGTTTCACGGAGCCGCCATACAAAATGCGGAGCTGAGCGGCGAACTCGTCACCAAAGGCTTTGGCGGCTTCACCGCGAATGAGCACATGCGCATCAGAAGCCATCTGAGGTGTTGCAGTCTTGCCAGTTCCGATGGCCCAGACCGGTTCATACGCAATCACCAGCTTTGCGGCTTTCTTCACGGAAATGGCATTGAAGGCGCGCAGGCATTGGCGGCGCAGGACGTCTTCGGTCAGTTCGGCCTCGCGTTCTTCGAGAACTTCGCCAACACAAACGATAGGAGTGAGGCCATGCTCCAGGGCAGCCTTGAGCTTTAAGTTCACCGTATCGTCGGTCTCGGCGAAGTATTGGCGGCGTTCAGAATGTCCGATGATCACGTGTGTACAACCGATTGCAACCAGCATTGGGGAAGAGATTTCGCCGGTGAAGGCCCCTTCGTCTTTCCAATAGACATCCTGCGCGCCAATGGCGATCTGAGAACCCTCGGCAGACTTCAACGCTGCTTGAAGATCAATGTAAGGCGGGCAGACAACGATCTCGTCGCGATGGTGCTCGAAGATCAGCGGGAGAAAAGCACGGAAGAACTCTTCGGTCTGCGCGGGATTCTTGTACATCTTCCAATTGGCGGCGATCAGCTTCTTGCGAGACATTGATTTTGTCCATTTCTCCGTGATGGTTTTCTCTGAAGACGTTTGGCCTAGGAAAGCCTTCCGCCGCTCCGCGGCGGTTATTCGCACTAACGCAAGCTCGCGGCAATTCCTGGCATCGAACGCTGTAAACGACTGCCTGATCAGTTACGCGAATCTCCCGCTAGCGCTTATCCGTGAGCGCTACCACTCCCGGCAACTGCTTGCCTTCCAGAAATTCAAGCGACGCGCCGCCGCCAGTTGAAATGTGGGAGATCTTGTCAGCGACGCCTGCTGCTTTGACTGCGGAAACCGAATCGCCCCCACCGACAATTGATGTTGCGCCGGCGTTGTCCGCCACAGCGTGCGCGACATTGAATGTGCCTTTGGCGAAAGGGGGCATTTCGAAGACACCCATAGGGCCGTTCCAGACGATGGTCGCAGCGCGGGAAATTTCCTCTGAAAACAGCTCGATTGATTCTGGGCCAATGTCGAGACCCATGAGGCCGTCTGGAATGGTTTTTACCGTCTGAGTTTTTGCGCCGGCATCAATGTGGTTGGCGACCACGTGATCCAGAGGCAGCAGGAATTTCACATTGCGCGCCTTGGCCGCCTGTAGGATCTGGTTGGCCAGGTCGAGTTTGTCGTCTTCTACTCGCGATCTTCCGACCGGCTGGCCCTGGGCCTTCATAAAGGTGTAAGCCATAGCGCCGCCGATGATGAGCGAATCCACTTTGGTCAAGAGGCTTTGAATGACGGCAATTTTGTCGCTGACCTTGGCGCCGCCCAGGATCGCGATGAACGGCTTTTCCGGATGCGACATGGCGCGGCCTAAATACTGGAGTTCTCTTTCCATCAGCAAGCCGGCAGCTGACTTCTGTACGAACTTTGTGATTCCTACAGTTGAAGCGTGTGCCCGGTGCGCGGTGCCGAACGCGTCGTTGACATAGTAGTCGGCAAGGTTCGCCAGTTGTTTGGAAAATTTTTCGTCATTGGCTTCTTCTTCGGGGTGAAAACGCAAGTTCTCGAGGAGCAGGGTTTGGCCTTTCTCGAGTTTGCCAGCCATCTCTTCGGCTTCGACGCCTACGCAATCGGGACAGAAACCGACATTCTCTCCGCGCGCGAGTTCTCGATCGAGCATCATTCGAAGGCGCTCGGCAACCGGCTTCAGGCTCATTTTTGGATTGGGCTTTCCTTTTGGACGGCCCAGGTGTGAAGCCAGAATCAGCCGCGCACCATGTCGCAGTGCATGTTCGATCGAAGGGAGCGTCTCGCGGATGCGGGTGTCGTCCATGACGCGCCCGTCGTCGAGAGGGACGTTGAAATCTACGCGCATGAAGACCCGATGGTCGTTGAGGGGCAAATCGCGAATGGAGAGTTTGGACATGAATGGGTTCCCTTTCGAGAGCGGACCTACATCCCGAGTTAGCATTCAGCATTCAGCAATCAGCATTCAGCCGGTCGAACTGAGTGCTGAGTGGTGAGTGCTGATTGCGCAGCCTAGTAGCTACGCAAGTTTAGTTTCACAGTCCCTTGCTTGCGATGAAGTTGATCAGGTCGCGGACACGGCACGAATATCCCCACTCGTTGTCATACCAGGAGATAACCTTCACCAGATTGCCGACGACCAGGGTTGACAGCGCATCGACAATTGACGATCGCGAATCGCCCTTAAAGTCGGACGAGACAAGTTCGTTCTCTTCATAGCCGAGATAGCCCTTCAAGGAACCGCCTTCGGAGGCCTTCTTGAGGGCGGCATTCACTTCTTCTTTCGTTGTCTTCTTCTCGACGCTCGCCACCAAGTCAACCACTGAGACGTTCGGAGTGGGTACACGGATCGCAAAACCGTCCAGCTTACCAGCCATGTCGGGGATAACGAACTTCAAAGCTTTGGCGGCGCCGGTAGAAGTCGGAATCATGGAGAGCGCTGCAGCACGGGCACGGCGCAAATCTTTATGGGGGAAGTCGAGGATCACCTGATCGTTGGTATAAGAGTGAATCGTAGTCATGGTTCCACTAACGATCTTGAATTCATCATTCACAACTTTAACGATTGGCGCTAAACAATTCGTAGTGCAGGATGCGTTTGAAATCACATGGTGCTTGGCGGGATCGTACTTGTCATGATTGACGCCGAGAACCAGCGTGACATCTTCGTTTTTTGCCGGAGCGGAAATGATCACCTTTTTCACCGGGCCGCGCAGATGCTTCTTGGCGTCGCTGGCGTCGGTGAAGCGACCGGTGGATTCGATCACCACTTGCGCGCCCACACTCTCCCAAGGAAGCGCGGCAGGGTCTTTCTCTTTGAAAACTTTGATGGTCTTGCCGTCCACAGTGATGCTGTCGGCACCGGCGCTGACTTTGTTCGGCAGATTTCCCAACACCGAGTCATACTTCAGCAAATGCGCCAGAGTTTTGGGGTCGGTCAAATCGTTGACCGCAACGAATTCCAAGTTGGAATCGTGCAACGAAGCACGAAGAACGTTTCTGCCGATGCGTCCGAAGCCATTAATGCCTACTTTTATACCCATGTCGCCTCCGAATAAGAGATGAGCTGCGTACGGCAATATTGAATTGTGATGAAACAAAAATGGTAACAGGCACAGCGCGAAAGCAGCAAATTAGAACCGGCTAGAACTCTAGCAATCTGGTGTGAAAGCGGTGTGACTAAGATCACGCACACGTGTGTGCGCAGAAACGCTGCTTACCCTTTTGCTTTTCAGCCGGTAACCTCAATTTCAAGATACAGATTCTTGCTGCTCCAAAATGGCAGCCGCGCCAGCCAGTATTTACGATTGACGGCTTCTTTCGCCACGCTCTCATCTTGCGGAGACAGGATGCGTACTCTGGCGGCAAACTCCGGCCCCGTGATCTTGCCTCTGGCGTTGCAAGGCGCGACCTTCACGGCGGGATTGTTGCGAATGCGCTTAAATTTTCCCGAGTCGTTACGGGTCTTGACGTAAATTTTTCCATTGCTCTCGCCAAACCACACCGGCGTGTAAACGGCCACGCCGCTCTTCCGGAAGGTGGCGAGCGAGAGATATTTCTGGCCGGCGATCTGGGGCGGAATCATCAGATTTCATTTCGAGTTCGGTGTCTTCGTGATCAATGAGGCGTGACCATTGACCTTCGGGCTAGCCGAATTGCCCGCAGGCGGCCCAATGTGTTACACACCGTACATGCGTAAATGGATGCGCGACAAGCTAAAGAGGCGCAAAAAGACCCCGGAAGAAACCGCCGCACAACCGGCGCCACTGCAGCCCGCTTACTTCGAGCCAGAAGCGCAGGTGCCGCATCGGGAAGCACGCGAAGAAGTTGAGTCGCAGGAGGCTGAGCCCGAAGCGCCTGCCGCGGAGGTTTCTGAAGCCGGGAATGCTGCCGTATCTGCCGAAGCGGGACAAT
>WNGE01001005.1_pt1 | contig 54955 bp, 46 predicted proteins | sample 5400651 | NCBI WGS metagenome assembly WNGE01 (sample SAMN13153370, study PRJNA577476) | soil metagenome | isolation source: 60 cm soil or saprolite under grassland replicate 2 | place: USA:California | collected 2016-06-15 | reverse complement strand
CCCCGCGCACGGGCATGGCTCCAAGGGATCCGGAAACGGCAACCAGGCCTGTTCGCGCACTGGTCACTGCGGTACACGACCTGACACCTGAACGGCACGAGCCGGATAAACCGAGAGGTTTACGTCCGGATCTGTGGGGCCTGGGGGTGAGATTCCCCCGGGCTACCCGGCATTGACGGGGCCGCAGCCGGGGGGCCGAACTCTCGATCCCGCCCCCCGGCTACCCGCGTTCCGTCCCGTTTCAGTGGCAGGTGCCGGTGCCGCTGTCGGTTGTGCCACCGGTGTTGGCCGGTACGAAGTTCCAGCTGTACGAGCCGTCGGACAGGGTCATCTGAAGTACTCCGAAGGTGTTGGCGATCCGTGCCGCGCTGTTCTTGGCGGGCGTCGACGAGATCGAGAAGAAGCTGCGCCCGCCGGTGCCGACGACAAACTGCGGAATGCCGCTGGTCGTATCGAGGTTGCCAAATGCGTCCTGCGGGTTGAACCGCTCATAGAAGTGCGCGTGTCCGCTTAGCACCACATCGGCGCCCTTGGTGTAGAGCAGCTGATAGATCGACTGCATGTCCGGCTGGTGGTCCTGGCTACTGGAGTAGAGCGGGATGTGCCAGTACGCCAGCACGCATTTGCTCGTGTTGGCCCCCAGATCGGACTGTAGCCACTGGTACTCGGGGTTGCCGGGGTTGCAGCCACCGATCACGCCACACTGGCTGTCCAGCGCGACGATGTGCCAAGAGCCGATGTTCCAGCTGTACCACGACCTGCACAGGGTGGTGCAGCCAGGCTGCAGTGGGTGCGATCGGTCGCCGAAGTACGTGAAGTATCCGGTGCCGCCGGTGGGTTGGATGCTGGTGCCGATATAGCCGTACTCGTGGTTACCCGGCACCGGGTGCGCGAGCGCGTTCATCCGCCCCCACGACGGGTCGTAGACGCCCTGGAAGTCGCTGAGCGACCCAAGCTCGTACTGGTCGTCACCCAGTGGTAGGGCAGCATCCGGGTGCAGGCTCAAGGCCAGGTCGGAGGTGGCCGCCTGCTGGCACGTCGTCGTCGTCGGGGTCTTGCCCGATCCGCAGGCGATGTCGCCTGCGGCCGCGATCGTGGGATCGGTGTTGGTGAGGGTGAACGCCGCCGACTGGGCCGCACCGTTGACGGTCGCGGTGACCGTGTAGCTTCCGGCCCTGGCGCCGGCGGTGACCGGCGGCGTGGTGGCGACGCCGCTTCCGTCGCTGGTCATGGTGACCGTTGCGGCACCACCGGGGAACCTGGCCGAGGGCTCGGTGGCTGGCGCGGTGAAGGTGACGGACGCACCGGCCACCGGTACTCCATTCGAGGTCACCTTCGCCGCCAGGGGAGCAGCGAAGACCGTGCCTGTCGTCGCCTGCTGTCCGGACCCGCCGACGGGGGTGAGTGCGGTGCCGGGCGGCACCGTCGGGCTCGGCGACGGCGACGCGGTGGGTCCGATCGACGGCGACGGCGACGGTGACGGCGAGTCCGACACCGTCTTCACGACGAGAGTGGGCACCGCCGACGTCGACTCGCGGCTGCCGAACTTGTTGCTCGTGGTCCTGGTTGTCGTGACCCCGAACCCGTACGAGGCGTTACCCATCACTGCCGTGGTGACGTCGATCGACGCCCAGGTGTTGACCGTGATGTTCTGCCCCTGGCCGACCACGGCACCCATTGCCGGCGCGTTGTTGTAGGTGATGGCCGACTCCGTCCAGGTGGTCGGCGCGGTCGAGATAGTAAAGCCCTCTGACGAGGTCGAGTAGCTGTAGACCTGCAGCGTGGCGGAGGTGACCGTACCGCTGAGCCCGCTCACGGCGAACCGCAGGTAACTGTTGATCGTCGGGGTCGACGCGGACCCCGCCTCTGAGTACAGCACGTAGTTGGACCCGAAGTTGGTGTCCGGCTGGTCAGAACGTACTGAGGCGTCGGCGTTGGCCTTGAACGTGTAGGTCGTGGTGGTTCCGGTCGGACTGGGGCTGGGACTGGGGCTCGGGGACGCGGTGGCCGACGGTGACGGCGATGGACTCGGCCCCGACAGATTGGTGAGGCTGAAGGTCGCCGGCGACGGGGCTCCATCGGTGGTCGCGGTGACCGTGAAGCTGCCCGCCGTGCCGTTGGCGGTCAGGGTCGGCGACGTCGCGGCACCCTCGGCGTCCGTAGACACCGACACCGCGCTCGCGCCACCGGCGAACGTCGCCGATGCTCCGCTCGACGGTGCGGTGAAGGTGACTGGTGCGTTGGGCACCGGCGCGCCCGATCCGTCGGTCACGGTGGCGAAGAGGGGCGCGGCGTAGGCGGTGTTGATCGCTACGCTCTGCCCCGACCCCGACGTGGCGGTCACCGTCGCCGGCGACGCGGTGTTGATGATCAGCTGTGGTGGCGTCGCGGTCACCTCCCGGCTGGCCAACTGCTTGCCCAGGGTGGACGTGGTGGCGATCGCGAACGTGTAAGTCCCATCGCCGGGAACAACGGTGCTCACGTCGGCCGTGGCCCACGCATTGAGCACGAGGTTGGGCATATTCGCCACCATCGTGGACCCGACCGGCGGTGCCGTGTTCCAGGTGACGGCGGTCTCGGTCCAGTCACTGGACGACGTGTAGACCTGCACGCCGGTGGCCGACGTCGCGTAGCTGTACAGCCGCAGTTGCACGCTGGCCGGTGGCTGGGTCAGCCCTTGAACGGAGAACTTGACGTACGCGACCGCGGCGGGCTTGTCGGATGACGCCGCGCGCACCGTGAGCTGCGTCGCCGTGCCGAAGTTGGTGTCCGGCACGTCGGCCTGCACGTACGAGTCGGCAGATGCCTTGACGATCACGGATGTGGCGGCGGACGAGGCGACGACGCCCACGCACAGCCACGCGCCTGATATCACCACGGCAGACAGGGCGAGAGCGCGCCACGTGCGCGCCCGGCGGTTCATATGCGTCCGCCGGAGCGGTTCGAGTACCTAGGGATCGCGGTCGAGGGGTGTGTCATCTCTATCTCCCACTGGAAACGGGGTGCCGTGGGGAGCGGCTCCCTAGCCGTCAGTCGTCTTCGATCAGTCCGGCCTCGCCACAGGACGCCAGCTCACCTGCCTGCCATGCCCACGCCAGCTCGGTCTTGATATCGACCGCACCCGTGCTCGAGCTGTCGTATGTGCCCTCGATGGCAAGGTCGACCGAGCTCTGTGCCGCAACCTCGGCCGGCACGGTCACGCGGGCGGGCCAGGGTTGTCCCCGGACGGTCACCCGCACCTCGCGCACTGTGATGGGCTGGTTGGTCTCATTGGCGACGGTGCCGCGTAGGCGAATCTGGTAGCGCCCGGTATCCATTGCCGAACCCCCCGCCAATGCCGGGTTGAACGAGGCCTCGGTCAGCTTGGTGGCCGGCACCGAGCCGGTCGGGCAGGCGACGGTGCGCCCGTCGGGCGCGACGATCGTCGGCGGTGCCGACGACGGCGCCACCGGGAGCATGGTTTGCCGTGGGCGCGCGGCGCCCGCGCTCCGGTCTCCGCGTCCCATTACTGCGAGCGTCACTCCGGCCGCGACCACGCCGACGACGGTGACGAGCACAAGTACGCGCCCCGGCCACCAGTGTGACAACAGCGCTCTCACGGTGATCACCTTCCTGCGAGGCCGTTGCGGGAGCCGCCGCTGAGATCGACCAGCGTGCGGCAGCGGGCATGGGCGATACTCTGCGCCCGCCGAAGCTCCTCCACGTAGCCTGCGGCGTAGCGCCCGCTGTTGTCGACATCGAAGTAGGCGTGGGCCTCGTAGACGGTCCGGTCGGCCGGGTCGTTGATCCACGGCCGGGGGTGGACCTGGCCCCACTGCGCCGGCGCGTTCTGCCCGTACCCGGATATCGCGACGACGGCGTCGCTGCCGGCGTGCCGGATCGCGTCGACCGCCTGCTGCGACGCCTTCTCCCACAGCTGCGCCCCCTCCGCGCCCCGCACAACGAGGTTCGTCGGCTCGTTCATCACGTCGTAGCCGATGACGGCCGGCTCACCGCGGGTAGCCTCGGCCATCCGGGACCAGAAGTCGGCCAAGGCGGTGATCGGGAGAGCGGCCGAACCGAGCGCGAGGCGGCGGGTGCCGCCGGGACCCCCGGCGATGAACTCCCCGTAGCTGTGCAGGTCGATGATGACGGCGAGCCGGGACTGAAGGGCGTACCCCAGAGCCCGGCGAACGTTGGCCAGCTCGGCCGAGTCGAGTGGCTGGCCGAGCACCGGCTGGAGCCGCTCCCAGACCACCGTGAGACGGACCAGTCGTACGCCTTCCCGCGCGAGGTAGGCGTAGCTGTCGGCGCTCTCGTAGCTGTAGTCGTAGCCGTAACGGCCACGGTTGGTGCTGTTGAAACCGGTCTTGGAGTCGCCGGCCGCGAAGGAACCGCCGGCCAGGACAACGCCGCGCAGGTACCGGTTGGTAGTCGGATGGCCGCGCACCACCTTCGCCTGTGGCCCGGCCTTGTTCAGCGACGTGGACCGGGTTCCCGCCCCGTACACGGCCATCGGGTAGCCGGACGGCCAACGAGCAGCGGCCCATGCCGTCACCGGCAGCCCAATCGCGTCGGCCGCGTCGTACCAGGTCTCGGCCACGGCGTTCCACCGGGCGCTGTCGGGACCGGACGGCCAGCCGACCTCCCCGATATAGCCGGACGCGTTGTTTCGATCCAGCCAGCGCGCGAATTTGTCCAGTCCGGCGACGGCGTTGGCCGCCAGCGGATCGTCGGTGCACGCCGTCGGCGGACCGCGGTGCAGCAACCTGGGCACGACGAGGACCCCGGCGAGGATCGCGAGCGCGCATCCCACCGCGCACAGAATGCCCAGCCGCCTACGATGCGATCCGCGCAGCGGCCGGCGGCCCGTCCATGCGGTCCTGCCGTTGCGCTGGGACGGATCGACCGGGGTCTGGGGGGTGCTCACCGGTTCCCCAGCATCTACCTGTGGTGCCGTCATGAGCTCACTTCCTCGCCTTGGCCAGCGTGGGGTCGACGGCGCGGACGGTGATGCTGTCCAGCCCGGTGCCGAACGCCGCCACCATGCGGGAGTTCTGGAGTGCCTTGCCCAGGGTCGGGAACTGCCGGAGTGTGTCCTTCGATGGCAGGCCGTCGCCCTGCATATGCACCGACAGGTCGTCCTCGCGGTCGAGCACGACATAAGAGATGCGGGCCCATGGGTGTTCGCCGGGAATCTGCACGTCCTGGTCCACGTCCAGCTTCGTGAACCAGATGACGTGGTCCGCCGGGTGGCCGGCGCGCACCAGGTCCACCCAGAGGCTGTCGTCGACAACCAGGTACGCCGACTTCGGCGCGTTCTTGAGCACCCAGGACAGGGCCGCTGCCTTGCCACCGTCACGGTCGAGCACGCGCAGGTCGCGCAGCGGGTACTGCCATGTGGCGGCGACCATGACGGTCATCCACGCGCACGCCCCCGCAACGAGTAGCCGCCAGCCCCGGCTCAGCCCGGTACGGACGCGGGGGTTCGACAGTCGGGCGGCGAACACGGTGTGGCAGCGCCACAGCCAGTCGACCACACCTCCGATCGTGAGCGCCGCGAAGGGAATCATCGCGATCACGTACGGGTACGGCAGGTAACCGCCACGGAGCAACTGCGCGACCTGGATGACGAACGCCACAGCGACGGCCCGGGTACGCCGGATCAACAGACCGGGCAGGGCCAGGGCCAGCACCAGCCGGGGTAGCCACGGATCCTGCTTGAGCCAGCTGCGGATCACGGCATGCGCGGTGCTCTTCTCGTCGAAGATGCTGCCACTTCCGGTGCGTTCGAACAGCTGCCAGCGCACCGCTCCCTCCAGGCTCACATGGCCCGGGCCGATCAGCAGTTCGTTCTTGATGAGCGCGTACAGCGGGAAGACCGCGCAGATCAGGACGAACCAGGCCGCGAAGAGGCTGAGCGTGAAGCGGCGGTTGCGGCGGTCGGTGTGCTGCCACAGCAGGAGGATCAGGGCCGGCAGGTAGAGCAACGCGGTCTCCTTGCTGAGGACCGCGGCCGCGAGGCAGACGGCTGCGGCGACCGCACCGCGGGTGCTGCGCCGCGGCGAGGCGGCCAAGAAGAAGGCTCCGATCAGCCATGGGGTGACGACGTTGTCCAGCAGGGCGGCGCGGGTGAAATACACGGCCAGCGGGCTGATGGCGAAGATCACCACCGACACCACGCAGCCCAGGCGGCCGAAGCCGAGCCTGCGGCCCAGCCCGTACAGCAGCACGATCGAGACGAGCTTGCAGACCAGCATGAACTCCCGCGCAGCCGCGACGGCGTACGGTGCCCGGTCGAAGGCGTCGGTCAGCGTGTTCCATGCCGCGATCTGCAGCCAGCCCACCGGTGGATGGGCGTACCAGTACGTGTAATGGCTCAACAGGTGCCAGTTCTGCACCGCCCACGCATACGCGGTATAGGTCCCCTCATCGTCGAAGCGGCTCGGCGAGGTGTACATGCCGTGTGCGTGGATCTGGCCAGCGACGACCATCAGCATCGCGACGATGAGCATGTCCACGCGGTGGGCGACGAGCCACTGCCGGATTCTGGGTACGTACCGGCGCCACAGCGGCGGCCGGGCGGGCGGTGGACCGTCGAGTGTGATGTCCAGCGGCGCCAGGGTTGTGTCGTAGAGGGTCGCGGTCATCGGACGCCGCCCGTCTCCAGCTCAAGCTCTTGGTCGAGCACGAGGTCGCCCCGGTGGGCGCCGATGTGGTCGGTCTTCTCCCAGCTCAGTTCGCCCCGAATCTGCCGTGCGGAGGCACGGATCGCGGCGACCGCCAGCAGGATCTGGTAGGGCATCGAACCGGCGACCAGCTTCACGTAGTCGCGCTTGCGGACCTTGAGGTCGAACATCCGGTTGAACTCCGCCAGGCCGGCGACCTCGATGGCCAGGGTGGCCAGGGTGGCGGCGAGTGGCAGGAAGGTCAGCAGCACGAACGGGACCGGAGCCTTCAACAGCACCAAGGTGACCAGCGACGGGAGAATCAACGCCCCGGAGAAGGCCTGCATGAAGGGCATCGCCAGCAAGTAGCGGGCCATTGTCCGCCGGCCCACACCGGGCAGCCGCTTCCACTCGCCCTTGCGCAGAACCTGCAGGTACCCCTGGTTCCAGCGGGTTCGCTGCTTGATCAGCCCGCGGAGAGTCGGTGGGGTCTCCTCTCGGGTCGCGAGCTCCGGGCTATAGGCTACGACCACCTTGGCGCCCGCGACGGACAGCCGGATACCCAGCTCGCAGTCCTCGGCGAGGCAATTCACGTCCCATCCGCCGACCATCTTCAATAGGTCGGTACGAATAAAGACAGTGTTACCGCCCAAGGGGATGAAGCCGTTGCGGGCGTGGAAGTGCAGCCGGCTGGAGAACCAGAAGAAGTACTCCAGGGTGTTGCGCAGCGACCACCAGTTGGACCGGTAGTTCATCAGCTGCACACCGCCCTGCACGACGTGGGCCCCCGTGGCCCGGAAGCAGGCGTCGATATGGCGCAGCAGCGCGGGCGCCACCTCGTCTTCAGCGTCGAAGACACCGGTGATCTGGCCGGTGCAGTGTGCCAGGGCCCGGTTGAGCGCCTTGGGCTTGTTCTTGGGCACGCTGTCGTCGACGAGGACCTTGACGCTGCTGTCGTCGGCGGCCACCGCCCAGGCCACCGCGGCGGTCTCGGGGTCGTCGTCGCCGACCACCACGAGCACCTCCAGCGCGTTGTGGTCCTGTTGCAGGAGCCGCCGGACGGTGTCCGCGAGCACCGCCTGCTCGTGCCGTGCCGGGATGATGAGCGAGAACGACAGTCGCGGCTCGTCAGGTTCCGGGAAGGGCATCTGCCCTACCGCTGCCGGCGTGCGCCAGGAGTCGATCATCCATACCAGGGTGGTGAGCGCCACGACGAACATCGCCAGGGTGGCCGGCAGGTACACCGCAATGAAGAAGGCCTGGGTCATGCGGCACCCTCCGGCGCCACCCGCGGGGTGCTCCAGCGGGGCCACAGCTCCGCCGGGGTCAGATCGCTCTGTAGGTCCGGGCCGGCGGCCGGCACCCGTCCCGCGCCGGTCGAGTTGATCAGGGTGGGTATCTGGTCGGCCCAGCCGAAGTTGTCGGAGGCCAGCACCCGGGTCCTCGCGTGGGACAGGAAGCCGGCGAGGATCTCGCGTTCCCGCTCGCGCAGCTGCTGGTAGCCGAGGCCGTCAATCGTGATGGACGGGGCAAGGTATTGAAACGGCGGGAACTCGTACGCGTCGTCCGTGTTCTCGATCATCCGATGGAGCGCGGTGTCGCCGTCGAGATCGGTCAACCCAGGGCTGCCCCGTTCGATGATGAACAGCTCCTCCACGCGGGTAGAGCTGCCCAGTCGGCACGGCACCAGCCGGTCCACCGTGTACTTCGGCGGCGGAACCAGCACCTGTGTCAGCGCGTTGATGCCCATGATCGGAAGGTTGAACCGGCTGAGCGTGAGCGCGAACGAACGGCCGCCCTTTGAATGCAGCCTGCTCTGTAGCTGCAGCCGGCGCCACTCTTTCGCGCTCAGGTCGTTGGCCCGTACCGCCCGAAGGGTGTGGGAGCTGATGGTGAGCGGCTTGGGGAAGCACGTCGCGGTGCCGCTGGGATCGACGACCGTCATGTCATCGGACAGGAACAGTCCGCCGTGGTCGCGTAGCAACCGCAGGATCGTGGCCGTCTTACCGGTATCGGTGCGCGCCGACAGCATGACCCCGACACCGTCGAGGCTGACACAGGCGGAGTGGAGCAACATGCGCCCGCGCGACACCAGGACGAACCGCAGCAGCGCCTCGATGATGTTGGTATAGACGACGTGCGGTGACCGGGCCAGCAGCGGCCCGACCACGATGCTGATCGGCTTGCCAAGCTCCACCCGGAAGTTGGCGCCCAGCCGTCCCAGGTGCTCTTCGTAGCGAAGCGTGGCCACGCTCGGGTACTCTGTCATGGCCGCCCGCCGGCGCGGTCTGCGGTGACCGACGTCGCCGACCCGCACCGCGATGTCGACCTCCGCGTCGGACACCCACTGCGCCCGGAAGAACTCCAGCTCGGGCAGGAGTATCTGGGACCCGATGGTCACGGTTCCCGCCACGTCGTACCGGTACTTCAGGTACTGCGAGCGTTTGCGGGAGGCCACCGGCGCGGCCGCCTCGATGCCGGGCTCGACGAGAACCCGCACCGGGTCCCGGTTCTTCGCCTCGCCGGAGCCATAGATGACGCGGTCGCTGATGAAGAAGCGGACCAAGAAGAGCAAGATCAACGTGATCGCGTTGGCGCCCAGGACTTCCAGGCCGAGCCAGACGAGCAACTGAAGGACCGGCAGCCGCGCGAGGAGGAGCAGGTTGTTCATCGCGAAGAAGCGCGCCGCGCGCCCTGCCCGGGTGCCGTTGCCCCGGCCTCGGTAGACCAGCCACTCGACGAGCAGAAAGTTCCACGTCGTCGAGGCCTGGGTGGCCAGTGACGCGCCGATCAGATGGTGCAGCCCGAGGGACACATAGAACAGCCACAGGGCAGCAGTGTTCACCGCCACGCCGGATAGGCCCACCAGCCCGAAGGCGACCATGCGGACCAGTTGGCGGATCTTGTCGCCGCGCGAGGACGGGCCCTCGCGCAACTGCCCGACGAGGCGCTGCCGGCGCAGCCGGACGAGGTGGCGCAGGAAACGCCCGCCTTCGCGAAGCGACGCCTTGGACTCGCCCGCGTTGCTGGGGGCCATCTCGTACGCGAACTCCGCCACCCGCGCGGCCGGATGACGCACGAGGATCTCGAGCAGAATCTTGAAACCAATCGGGTGGAGCCGGTCGAACTGGACCGCGCCGATACGGAAGGCGAAGAGTCCACTCATCGGGTCGCTCACGGTGGCGAGGCGCCGGGGAAACACAGCCTTCGCCAGCCGCCCGGCCGATGACGAGACGAGTGCCCGGGTCTGTCCGGGCAGACCGTCGACCGATCCGGTGCCGGCGTAGCGGGTGCCGATCACGATGTCCACGTCGTGCCGCACGGCGGTGCGGGCAAGGGCTACTGCCGTCTCCGGCGGGTGCTGCAGATCCGCGTCCATCACGACAACCCACTCGCCCCGGGCTAGCCGGACGCCTTCCAGCACCGCTCCGCTGAGGCCGTCGCGCCGCTGCAGCGGTGACCGGTGCAGTAGCCGTACCGGTACCCGGTATGCGGACGCCCGGGCGGCGAGCAGTGTCGGCGTCTCGTCGTCGCTGTCGTCGACTACGACGATCTCGGCCGGCATGCCGGCGAGCGCGTGGTCCAGCCGGGTCAGCAAGGGCTCGATGTCGTCCGCTTCGTTGCGGGTGGAGACGACAACTGTCAAGATCCGCCGGTCTCCGGGCGGTGAAATGGATTCTGCGGTCGCCTGGTCAGCGTCCCCGGAGTGCGCCCCAATATTCACTGGTCTCACAGTGGTGGTGGCGGCCTCAGATATCTCGGTCAACAGAACCTCCACGAAGTGGAAATGGGCGTAGTTCACCGGGGCGCGTCCGCCGTCGGGAATTGGCGCAGCAAAGTGCGCGACGCCGACTGGTGCGCCGTGAAAGGCATGACGACTAGCTTGTTATGGGCGCGCTACAGTGGGACTGCGAAAGCAGCCGAAATTCGAACGTCGGCCCGGCGACAACCGCATCTTACCGGATTGCTGGATTTACAGGTGTATGGCGCCTTTGCTGCATTTAAGATACTGCGCCAAAACTCTCCCTTTTCCCTGGCACGCCGGGGCGATTCATTGCTGAAGACGTCCCGAGTCTAAGCGCGTGTTACGGAGTTGTCTAAGCGGCGACGTCGAGGCGAACACCGGGTAAACGCGCTATCTGCGGCATAGTGTTTCGTGCTCGTTAACTGGGTTCAGGCATTTCGCGACCGATGTTAACACCAGATTTCGTAGCAATTTCTCAGCCATTACAAGTGTGATCACTTGTTCGCGATCGACTGCGCCCTCCTGCGGACCGAATTGGCCGATCGGCTGAGCGCCGCAGTACACGTTGCGTCATAGCCACGGTGACCGTCGGTGGCGTCCTCATCCCACAAGTGGCCGACGTGAGGCTCCCCCGGTGCCCTATCCCGCTCGCCTCAACGGCTGATGGCAACCGCGGTTCGGTCGACCGCTGTCGCCGTGCGTGCCGTTGAGAGGACACTGCAGGCATGGTCGGCCCGAGGACGGTCGCCGTGCGCGACGGCGCCCGTGTAGGTCTTGTCGTTCTCTCGCCACGGCGATCGTCGCGCTCGCGTTCGAGCCGGTGCTTGCCCGGGTACGCCCGTTGGCCACCAAACTGGTGCACGGTGACCGGGCGGCGCCGTATGACGTGCTGACCAGGTTCCTCGCGCAGGTCACCGGGGCGTACCCGACGGACGAGGTGCCGGCCAGGATGGCGAGGCTGCTGGCCCAGGGCACCGGAGCGGCGTACGCGCAGGTATGGCTGGTCGTTGGCGGGCGGCTCACGCTGGCCAGCACCTGGCCGCCGGACGCCGCCTCCGGGGCGGACCCGCCCGATCCGGCGGATGAGCACTCCGCCGCACACGGCCGTCGGGTGATGACAGTCCACCACGCGGGCGAGCTGCTCGGTGTCCTGCTGGTTCAGGAGCACGAGCGGCAGCCCCTGACACCGGTGGAGGAGAAGCTGTTCGGGGGCCTGGCCGCCCAGGCGGGGCTGATGGTGAAAGCCGTGCGGCTGCGGGCGGACCTGGCGCGGCAACTGGCGGAGATCTCGCAGCGGGCGGCCGAGTTGCAGGCATCCCGGCAGCGGATCGTGGCCATCCAGGACGAGGAGCGGCGGCGGCTGGAGCGCGACATCCACGACGGCGCCCAGCAGCATCTCGTCGCGCTCGCCGTCAACCTGCGGCTGGCACAGACCCTGGTGGCGCGCTCCTCGAACCGGGCGGAAGCTGTGTTCGCGGACCTACGCACCACCGCGGCCGAGACGATCGAGACGCTCACCGATCTCTCCCGCGGCATCTATCCACGCGTCCTCACCGAGGCGGGCCTGGTGCCCGCCCTGCGGGCCGCCGCCGACGCCTGCCCGGTGCCGGTGACAGTGACCGCCGACCCGCTGGGCAGGGAGCCGGCCGACATGGAAGCGGCACTGTACTTCTGCTGCCTGGAAGCCCTGCAGAACGCCGCCAAGCATGCCCGCGCCACGCACATCGCCGTCGAGGTACGCCGGCGGGACGGCGCGATCACGCTGGCGGTCTCCGACGACGGCGCCGGTTTCGACGCCGACGCGCCCCGCACCGGCACCGGGCTCACCAACATGCGCGACCGGATCGAGTCGGTCGGCGGCACCCTCACGGTCGCTTCCCGGGCCGGCGCCGGCACGGCCATCACCGCGCGTATCCCGGTCCGGGTGAGCGGAGACGCCGGCTGATCCCGCGCCGATCAGGCGTCGGTGGCCATCGCCCACGCCTCGACCAGCCGGTCCGGGCCGAAGGCCGACTTGGCGACGTACGTCAGCGCCCCGGTGTGTGCTGCCGGCGGGTCGAAGTCGCACTCGTCGTACGTGGAGAGCAGGACCACGACCGGGCTGGGGGAGAGGGCGCGCAGGCGGCGGGTCGCCTCGATGCCGTCGATGCCGGGCAGGTTCAGGTCCATCAGAACCAGGTCCGGCCGCAGACGCTCGGCAGCCTCGACCGACTCCTCGCCGGTCGCGGCGGTCCCCACCAGGACGAAACCCTCGGTGGCCTCCACGACCGACCTCGCGACCCGGCGGAACGACTCGTGATCGTCGACGATGAGGACCGACACAGCCGACACAGTGCACACCTCCAGACCTGTACCCAACGATCACCCACCGGGGCGCCGGTGACGAGGGTGCCTGCCGCACCACCGCGTGCGGCCAGCACCCTCCTCGCGGGCATGGCGGAGCCGGGGTGGCCCGCGACTGGCGGGACACCCCGGCTTCGGGTGAGGGGTGCGATTACTCGGTCACGACAGCCCGCAGGATGTCGACCTTGGCCGCGCGGCGGCCGGGGCCGATGGCGGCGAACACGCCCGCCACCGCGGCGAGTGCGACGTACAGCAGGAGCCGCCCGGCCGGCACCGCCATCGAGTCGAATCCCTGGTTCTCGAGCGCCTTGACGAAGCCCATGCCCAGGCCGATGCCCAGTACGGCCCCCAGGCTCGCCCCGATGACCGAAATGACGACCGATTCCCAGCGGACCATCGCCCGCACCTGGCCGCGCGTCATGCCGACCGCCCGGAGCAGGCCCAGCTCACGGGTCCGCTCGAACATCGACAGCGCCAGGGTGTTGACGATGCCGAGCAGGGCGATGACGACGGCAAGCAGCAGCATGACGATGATGAGGGCCAGGAGCTTGTCGACGTCCTTGCCGGCATCTTTCTCCATCTGCTTTTTGTTGAGGACCTTGGTGCCGGGGTGCGCGGTCAGTGCGGTGCTGACCCGCTCCTGCACGGCGTCCACGTCCGCGCCCGCCGCGGTCTTCACCAGCACGGTCGCGTCGAGGTGCCGGGCGTCCTGCTTGTTGTGGGCTCCGAGGGAGATCAGGTAGTCGGCGTTGAGATAACCCTTGCGGCTGAAGATCCCGGCGATGCGGAGATCCTTCTTCCCGGTCTGGGCGAACTCCGCCGGCACCGTGTCTCCGACCTTCCAGTGGTTCGCGTCGGCCTTGGCCTTGGAGACGAGCAGACCGTCGTCGGTCAGGTCCCGCGGCTTCCCGGCCTCCATGCCGATGTCGAGGACCTGGTCCAGCGTGCCCGGGTCGACCGAGAAGAACCTCGTCACCTGGCCGGTGAACTTGGCCTTACCGAAGCCGGCCTGGGACACCACGGCCACCCCGTCCACGCCGCGCACGGACCTTGCGACCTCGGGGCTGAGCCCCGCAGCTTGGTTGCTCTCGGTGGTCACGTACAGCTGCGCGGTGGCCTCCTTGCCGAGGACGTCGTGGACCGACGCCTTGATCGAGGCCGCCAGCACCGTCACGCTCGAGACCAGAGCCAGGCCGATCACGAGAGCCATCGCGGTCGACGCCGTGCGCTTGGGGTTGCGCATGGCGTTCTGCCGCGCCAGCTCACCGGGAACCCCGCGGGATCGCAGCGGCTGACCGAGCAGCGACGCGAGGGGACCGGCGAACAGCGGCGCAAGCGTGGTCACACCGAGCACCGCACCGACGATGCCGACCAGGATGAGCTCCCGCGCCGCCCCGCCCAGGCCCGCCGCGAGGGCACCGACGCCGACGCCCGTGACGGCGAGCCCGATGACCAGGCGCCGCCTGGAGAACCGCTCCGCCCCGGGCGTGGAGTCGCGCAGCGCCTCCACCGGCAGCACCTTGGTGGCCCGCCGGGACGGCGCGATCGCGGCGACCACCGTCACCATGGTGCCGACCAGCAGCGCGGCGAGGACCGTGGTCGCCTGCAGCCGGGGGGCGGCCGTCGGCAGGTCGAACCCGAAGCGGGACATCGTCCACGACAGACCGCGCGCCACTCCGAGCCCCAGGAACAGGCCCAGCACGGACGCGCCCACGCCCTGCACGAGCGCCTCCAGGAGGATCGTCCGCATCACCTGACGACGGGTGGCCCCGATCGCCCGGAGCAGGGCCAGTTCGCGGGTCCGCTGGGCCACCTGCATGGAGAAGGTGTTCCAGATGATGAACGACCCGACGAACAATGCGATCCCCGCGAAGACCAGCAGCGATGTGTTGATGATGTCGAGATTCTGCTTGATCAGGTTGGACTGCTCCTCCGCCTGCGCGCGGCCGGTCAGGGCCTCGACCCCGTTCGGCAGCGCGGCGTCGATCCGCTTCGCGAGCTTGTCGTGGCTCACCCCGCGCGCCGCCTTCACGACGATCGAGTCGTAGAAGCCCGGCGTGCCGAGTAGGCGCTGGGCGGTTGCCGGCTCGAAGAGTGCCGTCGTCGTACCGCCCAGGTCATTCTTGCCCGCGAACTGCACCGTGCCGACCACGGTGAACTGCTCGGCCGGTCCCTGGAAGAGGATCCTGATCTGGGAGCCGAGCGGGATCGCCTTGTTCTTCGCCGAAGAGGTGTCGATGACGACCTCGTCGGCCTTGGCCGGCGCCCGACCCGTGTTGATCCGGACATCGCCGCGCAGATCCTTGTCCGCGGGCAGGCTGCCGCCCCACGTGGGAGCGCCGCCCGGCGGCTCGATCGGCTTTCCATCCGGGCTGACCAGCATCGCGTAGCCGCCGCTCACCTGGCCTTCGGCGGCGACCACCCCGTCCACGGAGCGTACGGTCTGCAGCACGCTGGCCGGGACCGGCTTGTGCGCCGCCTCCCCGTCGGCGAACGAGGCCTCGCCACGCACGGCGACGTCGGTCCCCGAGTTGGCCTTGGCGAAGACATCGTCGAAGGCTCGGTGCATGCTGTCGGTCAGCATGAGGGTGCCGGCCAGGAACGCGACGCCCAAGGCGATGGACACGGAGGTCAGGATGAGGCGCAGCTTGTGCGCCAGCATCCCCTTGATGGTTGCGGTCAACATGGCTTCATGCCCCCAGGTTCTTCATGTAGTCGAGCACCGCGTCCGCGGTCGGCTCGCGCATCTCGTCGACGATGTGGCCGTCGGACAGGAACACCACCCGGTCGGCGTAGCTGGCCGCGACCGGGTCGTGGGTCACCATGACGACGGTCTGGCCGAACTGTCTGACGGCGTGGCGTAGGAAGCCGAGCAGTTCTGCGCTGGAGTGCGAATCGAGCGCGCCGGTGGGTTCGTCGGCGAAGACGATCTCCGGCCGGCTCGCGAGCGCCCGCGCCGCCGCGACCCGCTGCTGCTGCCCGCCGGACAGCTCCGACGGGCGGTGGGACAGCCGCGGCCGCAGGCCGACGGCGTCGATGATCGTGTCCAGCCAGTAGGCGTCCGGTTTGCGGCCCGCGATGCGCACCGGCAGCGTGATGTTCTCCGCGGCGGTGAGCGTGGGCAGCAGGTTGAACGCCTGGAAGATGAACCCCAGCTTGTCCCGCCGCAGCACGGTGAGCTGGCGGTCGTTGAGCGTCGTGATGTCCACCCCGCCAAGGTGGATCTCGCCGGAGCTGGGCCGGTCCAGGCCGGCCAGGGTATGCAGCAGGGTGGACTTGCCGGACCCGGATGGGCCCATGATCGCAGTGAACTCTCCGGCGTTGAAGTCGACGGTCACGGCGTCGAGAGCGAGCACGCTCGCGTCGCCTTTGCCGTACGCCTTGCTGACTTCGACCGCGCGGGCCGCTACGCGGCGCTCGGTGGCGATCGTGATCGTGCTCATAGCTGTGCTCCTTGGTCGCAATATCCGTCGCGCTTCGACGGCTACAGACAGTGAAGCCAGCGGAGGTCGCCGCACCCACCGTGCCGCCCGCCCACTCCGCGAGCGCGGCCCGTCGGATCGCTCTCGTGCCAACCCCGGGCCATGCCGGGCACGGCAGGGGGCTGCCCGCACCCACAGGTTCGGCTGAGCACCTTCCGGTACGTGGGGTGGCGCAGCAGACTGCAGGCATGGCGAGGTGGGAGAGCCGGACGGCGTGGACGTTGTGCGCCGCGACCGCCCTCGCCGCCGGTGCTCAGGTGGTCCTGCTCGCGCGGGCCGGTGGCCCGTTGCTGACGGCGGAGACCTTCTCCGGCGGCTTCCCGTTGGTCACCGCCGGGACCGTCGCCGGGTCGGCCGTCGGAGCGCTCATCGTCTCCCGGTACCCGCGGCACCCGATCGGCTGGCTCTTCTCGATCGGGGGCCTCGGTACGGCCGTCGGTCTGGCAGCCGGGACGTACGCCAGCCCCGCGCTGCGTACCGGCGACCTCGCCGACACCTGGTCCGCCGGACCGGCGATCCGGGTGGCGATGATCTTCAATGCCTTGTACGCCCTGGCGCTTACCGCGATCCTCTTCCTGCTGGTCCCGGACGGGCGGCTACCGTCGCGCCGGTGGTGGCCGGCGCTGGCACTGCCGGTCGTCGGCCTTGCCGCATACATCGCCGCCGTCGTGGCGATACCGCCCGAGCGTGTCGCGCGCGACGCTGAGGTCATCGACAGCAGCTTCAGCGCCGTCAGCGTGTTCCTCGTCGTCGGGAGCAACGTCGCGGTGGTGCTCGCCCTCCCGGTTGCCGGGGCGGCCCTGGTGATGCGGCTGCGGTCGGCGCACGGCGAGCAGCGTCAACAGTTGCGCTGGATCGCCACCTCCGCCGCCGCGCTGGTTGCGGCCGCGGCGTTCACCGTGGTGGCCCAGGCGTTGTCCTGGGGCGGCAAGCTGTCCTGGGCCGCGTTCCTCCCGCTCTTCCTGGCGTACGCCGGCGTGCCGCTGTGTGCGGGGATCGCGATCCTGCGCTACCGCCTCTACGACATCGACGTCATCATCAACCGCGCCCTTGTCCTTGCGGTCCTGGCGGCCTTCGTGACGGCGGGCTACGTCGCCGTCGTCATCCTGGTCGGCGCCGGCGTCGGCGGGCTGCGCGAAGGACCGTTCTGGCCGTCGCTGCTGGCGATCGCCGTGGTGGCGCTGGCCTTCCAGCCCGTACGCAAGCGGGTGCTGCACTGGGCGGACCGGCTCGTCTACGGCAGGCGGGCGGTGCCCTACGAGGCGCTGGCCGACTTCAGCCGGCGGATCGGGGCCGCCGCGTCGCCGTCCGAGCTGCTGCCCCTCTTCGCGGAGGCGGCGGGGCGGAGCGTGGGAGCCCGCGGCGCGCGGGTTCACCTCGACGTACCCGGGACGAGCGGGCTGTGGGCGGCATGGCCCGAGGGCCCGGATGACCAGTCCAGCGTCCAGCTCGCCGTGACCGACCGTGGCGAGCGGATGGGCCTGCTGGCATTGACGATGCCGCCCGGGCGGGCGCTTCGACCGGACGAGCAGCGGCTTCTGGAAGGCTTCGCCGAGCAGGCGGGGCTGGCCCTGCGCAACGTGCGCCTGGAGGCGGAGCTGCGCGCGCGGGTGGCGGAGGCGGCCCGCCAGTCGAGCACGCTCGAGGCATCCCGGCGCCGGCTGCTCGAGGCACGCGACGCCGAGCGGCGGCGGGTCGCGGCAACGATCAACCGCACCGTCGTGGCCCATCTCGAACCGCTGGTCCCGGCGCTCGGGTCGGGATGGCAGGCCGGACGGGAGGAGGTTTCGGACCTCCTCCGGCGCCTCGACGTCGCGACCGGAGCGACCCTCGACGCCCTACGAGAGGTGACCCACGGGCTGTTCCCCGCCGTGCTGAGCAGGCGCGGGCTCGTGCCCGCGCTGCGGGCCCACCTCGCCACGACCGGCCTGACCGACGTGCTGCAGGTGCCGGCCCCGCTCGAGGACCGCCGGTTCTCTCCGGCCGCCGAGGCCGCCGCGTACTTCTGCTGCCTCGCCGCGCTGGACGACCTGGCCCGGCCTACCAACCTGCGGCTGGCCCTGCGCGACGGGCTGCTCATCCTGGACGTCTCCGGCGCGGCGGCAGGTGGCAGTGCCGGCGGAGGTGCCGTTACGGGCGTGACCCCCCGCCCGTCGCCTCCAGGAAGGTCAGGACGGCCATCACCCGCCGGTTGGTGTCCGTCTCGCCGGGCAGGTCGAGCTTGGCGAACAGGGCACTGATGTGCTTCTCCACCGCCCGCTCGCTCATGTAGAGCGTGCGGGCGATGGCGGCGTTGTTGCGCCCGGTTGCCATCTGCTGGAGCACCTCCAGCTCGCGGTCGGTCAGACCGCGCAGGGGCGAGCGGCTCTCCGCCTGCTTGCGTGCCAGCAACCCTTCGACCACCCGGGGGTCCAGGGCAGATCCACCACGGCACACCTCGCGCAGCGCGCGGACCAGCTCGTCGACCTCTCTGACCTTCTCCTTGAGCAGATACCCCAGCCCGGCGACGCCGTCCGCCAGCAGCTCGAAGGCGTATTCCGGCTCGACGTACTGGGACAGCACCACCACCCCGACGCCCGGGTACTCCGCGCGGATCCGCTTCGCGGCCTCGATGCCCTCGGTGGTGTGGGTGGGCGGCATCCGGATGTCGGTCAGGACCGCGTCGGGCGATAGCTCGCCAACCGCGGTGACCAGCGAGTACGGATCGTCGACCAGACGCACCAGGTCGATCTCGTCCACCTCGGCGAGCAGTGCCGCCGTGCCCGCCCGGACCAGGTAGTTGTCCTCGGCGAAGACCACGCGGAGCGGGCCGTCGGCAGCCATGCCTCGGACTGTAGTCGTTCAGGCGGTCGCGCTCGACGGCGCCCGGTGCGGTGCCGGTCCCCGGCGCGGGCCGATCGCGATCCCGCCGGGCAGCAGTTCCCCGGTGTCCTCGAACGAGATGACACCGTTGCAGAGCAGGCTCCAGCCCTGCTCGGGATGGGATGCGACAACGCGCGCCGCGCCATGGTCGACGGCGTCGGCGGCCGGACACCGCGGGTGGTGCAGGCACGGCGCCCTCGTCGTCGCGTTCGACCGGGTGGCGGTGCTCTGGACCGACTTCGCCGTGCTTCGGGTGCTGGGCCGCTCGGTGGTCTGCAACAGGCTCATGACGTTCTCCTTCAGGCGTTTCCAGCAACGTAAGCTCGCGGTTCGTTCGGGGCGATGGCGTCAGCCGCACTCGGCGACGGCACAACCGCGAGGTCCCCGGGCGGGTGGCGCCGGGCGGGTGGTGTTATCCGCGGTGCTGCCCGTACCCCCTGCGGGGTGCTGCCTCCGGCGCGGTGCGTGGAGGCTCGCGGTGCATGGGGCTGCGGCATCATCGGCGGCATGGTGAGACAGGTACAGGTGGCGATCGACTGCGCCGATCCAGGGCTGCTCGCGCGATTCTGGGCCGACCTGCTCGGCTACCAACTGGAGGAACCGCCACCCGGCTATCGAAGTTGGGCCGAGTTCTCGCGTACCGTGGGCGCCGCGGGGGAGGAGTGGCACGCGGTGGTCGACCCCGATGACGTGGGGCCGCGGCTGCTCTTCCACCGGGTGCCGGAAGGAAAGGTCGCCAAGAACCGGCTGCATCTCGACGTCCGCGTGGGTGGCGTCCGGGGCACGCCCAAGCACGTGCGCCGACCGATCGTCGACGCAGAGGTCAACCCGGTTGCTCAGCCGGGGAGCGAGGCATGTCCGGACCGAGGATGACGAGACCGACTACTTCGCGGTCATGCAGGATCCCGAGGGCAACGAGTTCTGCGTCATGTAACCGGGGGAGGGCCATTGCTCACCGTTGAGGAACACGGCGCCGCCGCCGTCGTGCGGCTCGACCACGGCAAGGCGAACGTGCTCGATCTGGACATGCTGAAAGCCCTCATCGAGACCATGAGGCGCCTGGCCGACGGGCCCGCTGTCGTGTTGACCGGCACCGGGACCGTGTTCTCGGGCGGCGTCGACCTGCGGCGCATCGTGGAGGGCGGGCCGCGCTACACCCGGGAGTTCCTGCCCGCGCTCAGCGAGGCGTTCCTCGCGGTGTTCGACCACCCGAGGCCGGTCGTCGCGGCCGTCAACGGGCATGCTCTCGCCGGGGGATGCATCGTGGTCGCCGCCTGCGATGTGCGACTGATGTCCGGCGGCACGATCGGCCTCACCGAGATGCTGGTCGGTGTGCCGTTCCCGACCGCGGCGCTGGAGATCATGCGGTTCGCCGCCGGCCCGGCCGTCACCGCACTCGCGCTCACCGGGCAGGCGGTCACTCCGGACGAAGCCCGCCGGATCGGCCTCGTCGACGCCGTCGTCCAGCCGGCTGAGCTGCTCGACGACGCTGTCCGCCGTGCCGCGGCGCTCGCGGGGATCCCCGCGACGGCGTACGCCCTCACGAAGGAGCAGTTGCACCGCCCGGCGCGGCAGCGCATCGCCGAGCGGCAGCCGATCGACGACCCTCGAGCCACCGCGCTGTGGGAGAGTCCCGAGGGACAGGCGGCGATCGGCGCGTACCTTGACCGGCTGGGACAGCGGCGAACGGCGCGGCGCTCCGCCGACTGATCGCAGCCGTGGTCAGACGGGCAACGCGTCGCCGGGGAAGCTGCGGCAGGGGTGCACCTCGTAGACGAACACGCCGGCCCGGACGCCGGGGTCGTCGTCCATGACCTTGCGGGTCTCGTCGGGGTCGAGGTTGAAGATGCCGACGCCGTTGACCTCGGTTCCGTCGGCGACCGGGCAGACGATGGACAGGAGCCCGTCGGCGCGGAGGGAGAAGTTGCGCCGGCCGTGCTCCCAGATGATGGCGTCCGCGCCGTCGGTGTGCCGGTTGGGGCCGGCCTTGAGGATCACGACGCTGTAGAGCCGTGTCGTCGGTAGCAGCGCCCGCATCTGGTCATCGGTGATGGTCGCAATGGGGACCTCCTTGGTTGGTCGAGGCGTCCTCCGAGTGGTGGGGGACGGGTCTACGGTGGCGTGGTGGTGCTGCGGTCTCGGTGGCGGCCGCTGGTCGCGGATGCGGGGGTGGCGGTCGGGGTTCTCGCGGTGTCGTTGGCGTTGTCGGCGGGCGCGGCGCGCGGCCAGCCGGGCACCCGGGCCCTCGACCCGGTCGCCTACCTGGTGACGGTCCTGGCCAGCGCGGTGCTGGTGATTCGGCGGCGGCACCCGGTGACGACGGCCGCGGTGGTCGGCGCGGCGTTGCTGGTGTTCGCCGTGCGTGACTATCCGGGTGGCCCGCTGGCGGTCCCGGTCGCGGTGGCGCTCTACAGCGTCGGCGTGGGCGTGCGGCGGCGGCGGGCGATGATCGTGGGTGCGGTCGCGCTGCTGCTGGTGACCGCCCGTTCGGTGACGGCGGTCGCCGGGCACGGGACGGTGTCGGCGTTCAGCTGGGCGGTGCCGGGCTGGGTGGTGGCCTGCCTGGTGTGGGGTGTGGCGGTACGCGCCCGGCGGCAGGCCACCGCCGCCCTGCGCCAACGGGCCGAGGCCGCGGAGGCGACCCGCGAGGCCGAGGCCCGGCGCCGGGTGGCGGAGGAGCGGCTGCGCATCGCGCGTGAGCTGCACGACGTGGTCGGGCACAGCTTCGCGGCGGTCAACGTGCAGGCGCGCGCCGCCGGCACCTTGCTGGACGCGGATCCCGTCGGGGCCCGCGCCGCATTGGACGCCATCGCGACGACGAGCCGGGACGCGCTGCGCGAGATCCGCGCCACCTTGAGCGTGCTGCGCGAGAGTACCGATGCGGGGTTGGCGCGGCTGGACTCGGCACTGGATCCGTTGCGGGCGGCCGGAATCCGGGTCGAGACCACGGTGGACGTGCCGGCCGGTTCGCTGCCTGCGGTGGTGGACGCCGCGGTGTACCGGGTCGTGCAGGAGGCGACGACCAACGTGCTGCGCCACGCGGGCGCCACGACCGTGGCCGTCACGGTCAGCCGACACGGCGGCGAGGTGCACATCGAGGTCGTCGACGACGGCGCCGCCGGGTCGACCGCACGGCAACCGGTGCACGGACGGGGGATCGCCGGGATGCGGGAGCGGGCGGTCGGGCTGGGCGGACAGGTGGACGCCGGGCCCGCCGGTGAGGGCGGCTGGCGGGTGGTGGCCCGGATACCGGTGAGCGGCTCGCCGTCGTGATCCGGGCACTGCTCGCCGCCTCGCGGCCCTCAGAGCGTCGTGAGGATGTTGTGCAGGGTCTGGATGGTGTGGTCGGGCGGGTCGGCCTGCACGCACACCCGGTCGATCGCGGCCGCGTACTGGTCGACGTCCTCCCGCTTGTCGAGGTAGAGCGCGCTGGTGAGCTGCTCGACGTAGACCACGTCGGGAAGCTCGCGGTCGGGGAACCGCAGGATCGTGAAGGCGCCTCCCGCCGCGGCGTGGCCGCCGACGTGGAAGGGCACGACCTGCAGCCGGATGTTGGGCTGCTGGGTCGCCGTGATGAGAGCCTTGATCTGGTCGCGCATCACCTCGGGACCGCCGATAGGGCGGCGGAGCGCGGCCTCGTCGATGACCGCCCACAGTTGCGGCGCGTCCGGCCGGTTGAGGACCTGCTGGCGGTCCAGCCGGAGGGTCGTGCGGCGTTCGAGCTCGTCCCGGGAAGCCCCGCCGTAGCCGAGGAGGATCACGGCGCGGGCGTAGTCGTGGGTCTGCAGCAGACCCGGGACGAACTGCACCTCGTAGGTTCGGATGAGGGCCGCGGCCGACTCCAGACCGAGGTAGGACTGGAACCAGTTGGGGAGCAGGTCACTGTAGTGGTGCCACCAGCCGGGCGTGTTGGCCTCGTGGGCCAGCGCCAGAAGGGCCCTCCGCTCGTCGTCGTCGGTGACGCCGTAGAGAGTGAGCAGATCGGCCACGTCGCGTTCCTTGAAGCCCACCCGGCCCAGCTCCATCCGGCTGATCTTGGACTCGGAGGAGCGGATCTCCCATCCGGCGTCTTCGCGGCTGACGCCCGTTGCCTCACGTAACCGGCGTAGCTGCGCGCCGAGGAGGATGCGCAGAACGGTCGGGCCCGCCGATCCGCCGTCTTGTTGAGCCGTTGTCACGTATGACCTCCGGATGCCCGTCCTCAGCCCGACAGCGCCCCGTTTGGTTCGTTCGCGGTAAGCATGCCATGACCCGAGCGTGAACCTCTCCCACGCGCCGGTCTTTGAGCCTGATGTCTCGCGACGCGGGACCGTTCGCCCTCGCGTTTCGGCCTTTCGGTCGAACATGCGTTCCATTGGGATCCGGGTCGTTGCTGCTATCCGCATTCTGCCGCACCGACACCGTTTCCGCCGGCCGGCGTCGCACGCCCGTCCATGGCAGCCGCCGGCGTCGGTCCCCAGGAACCTCCGACCCGAATCTTTTTCGCTGCACGTGCATCTGCTCTTGCGTGTGCACCGTTACCGCGAGCACGATGTATGCACGTGCACACCTCGCGTCCGTCGACGTTTCGCGAATGGGAGATGGGGACACTGGCCGCGCACCGACTCCGGCAACGGCAGGCGAACGTCGTCGCGCCGGCGCCGGCCCACGCTCACCCAGCCAGGCGAATCGACGCTACCGCGACCGGAAACGGCGTGTTGAGGTTCCGGACCGTGCCCCGGCACGACATGGGGAGGCCGCTGTGAGAAGCGTCGGCGGCGCCACGGGACCGGTCTTCGCGGCGGCCGACGCGACGCTGCCCCTGGACTGGCCGATCGACGAGGGCGGCGTGGTCGCGGTCGTGGATCGTGCGCCGCGCTGGCTTCCCGCTCAGACACCCGACGAGGAGGTACTGGCCGTCGCGTCCTGGCCGCGGGTGACCGCGGTGACGGCGGTGCGGCCCGGTGCCGACCGGGTCAAGGTCGGCCTTGCCGCGGCGTTCGCCGCCCATCTGGCCGACGACCGCAGAGACCGACCGGAGCTCGGCAGCGTCTTCATCACCGGGGCGGACCGGCCGAGCCCGCCGGCCGGCTGGGTGCGGCTTCCTCATGTCGTCACGCTCGCCACCCCGGAGCCGGTCGACGAGCTGGTGTGGGAGATCCTTCCGCGCGCTCTGGCGCGGCGCTGGCTCGGGCGCCCGCTGCCCCGCCGCTGCTTCGTCGAGGCACAGCCGGCGGCACTGCTGAGCCTGCAACGCGCCGCGCGCTCCGGCCGCCTGGTCGACACGCCGGCGGGGCGCATGCTCGCCGAGGCGCTGTCCGGTCGGTACCTGTCGACCAGATTCGTCTACGACCACACGCGACTCGTTGCGCGCGCCCTCCGCGAGCTGACCGGCGCCGAGGCGGGGGGAGGCCGCGGATGACCCACGTGGGCACTTCGGCGTCGGACGAGCTGGCGGCCATCTCGCACCCGCTATTCACCGCCAGGTCCGGACCGGCCGTCCCGTTCGACTATTCCGATCCCGGTCCCGACCTGGGTAGGCCCAACGCCGCCCGGATGTACGACTACATGCTGGGGGGCTCGCACAACTTCGGCACCGACCGGCGCGCCGTCGACCGGCTGCTCCAGGCGGTGCCGGACGCGGCTGACGTGGCCCGCGCCAACCGGGCCTTCCTGGCCCGGGCGGTCCGGTTCCTGGTCGCCGCCGGCATCCGGCAGTTCATCGACGTCGGCTCCGGCATTCCGACCCGCGGCAACGTGCACGAGATCGCCCAGCGGGCCGCACCCGACGCGCGGGTGCTCTCCGTCGACGTGGATCCGGTGGCTGTCGCGCACAGCCGCGCGGTCCTGGCCGGAAACGAGCGGGCCCGGGCGATCCGAGCCGACGTCCGCCATCCGGAACAGATCCTCAGCCACCCGGATCTGCGCTCGCTCCTGGACCTCTCCCAGCCGTTCGCCGTGCTGCTGGTCGCCGTCCTGCACTTCGTCGCCGACGCCGACGAGCCGGCGCAAGTCGTCGCGCAGTTCCGGGACGCGCTGCCGCCCGGTGGGTACGTCGTGATCTCGCACGGCACCGCCGACAGCCGCCCCGACGACGGCGCCTTGGTCGCCGACGCCTATCGGGCCACGTCCACCCCGCTCGTGCTGCGTAGCCGCGAGCAGATCGTCGACCTGTTCACCGGCCTCGATCTGGTGCCGCCCGGCGTCGTGTGGGCCACCGAGTGGCACCCCGACCACCCGAACGACGTCGGCTCACCGCAACGGCACCCGGTGCTCGTCGGCCTCGGGCACAAGCCCTGACCTGAGCGAGCGTCTCGGCGGGGATCAGCGGCCGCCGGTCAGTTCGGCGCGCGTGAACAGCAGGCCGACCGGGGTGCGGGGGACCGGTGCGTCGATGGCGGCGGCGAGCCGGCGCCAGGGTGCGATCCGTACGTCGTAGATCCAGATCCGGCCGTCGGGGCGCACGACGCGGGTGAGCTCGCGGGCAGCGCCGGGCACGTCGGCCCAGTGGTGGAAGCTGGCGGTGGAGATGACCAGGTCGACGCTGCGATCGGGTAGCGGTAGGTCCGCCACGTCGGCCCGCTCGATGTGCAGGCGGTCTGCCACGCCGGCCTGGCGCGCCCGCTGCCGGGCGACCGTGACCATGTCGGGGGAGATGTCGATCGCGTGGATCGTGAGGTCGGGGCGGCGGGCGGCGAGTGTGACGGCGAGCCGGCCGGGCCCGGTGCCGACATCGAGCACGGTGCCGTCCCGGGGCGCTGCCTGCACCGCGTCGGCGACCGCCCGGGTGTGGAGTCGGCCGAAGATCGTGTGGGTGAGGCGGTCGTATGCGGTGCCGTGGTGGTCGAAGAGGTGCTGGGCGGCGGTCATCGCCTTGTTCACGGCGGGCTCCTTAGTTGTGCGGTACAACTGTGATAGGTCGACGATACGCTGCCGGAGTTGTACGAGGCAACTGTCCTGACTGGAGTGGAGACGCGTGGAAGATCCGCACGACATCCTGGGCTCGACGATGAGCTGGCTGTTCCGGTTGCGCGGGGTGCTGGACCCGGCCCAGGCCGTGCCGGGCCTTGGCGCGTCCCTGTCCGAGGCTCTGGCGCTGGGTCAGCTCGCGGCCGGTGAGCTGACCCAGCAGGAGCTCGGTTCGCGTATGGCCCTGGAGAAGAGCACCGTCAGCCGGCTGGTGGACGCGATGGCGGCCAAGGGCTGGGTGGACAAGGAACGTGACCCCGGCAACCGCCGGTACCGCAAGGTTCGGCTCACCGCGGCAGGCCGGCACGCCGAGGCGACGGTAGCGGATGCCATCCGGCAACGGCACGCGCGGATCCTGGCCTCCCTCACCCCCGACGAACGCGCCGCGGTGACGGTGGCACTGGGCGCGCTGGGCCGCGCGATGTCGCAGGAGTTCGGTCGGGACCCCGGACTCCGGACGCCAACCTGACCCGCGCGGTGCTCGAGGCCAGCCGCTTCGACCCTGACTACGCGTCCGGGCGTAGCCGCACCCGGCGCAGCAGTTGCGCGTTGAGCGCGACGACGATCGTGGACGCCGACATCAGCACCGCCCCGATGGCGGGGCTGAGGGTGACTCCGGCCCAGGCGAGCACGCCGGCGGCGAGAGGGATCGCGATCACGTTGTAGCCGGCCGCCCAGGCCAGGTTCTGGATCATCTTGCGGTAGGAGGCCTTGGACAGCCGGATGACGCTGCCCACCCCGCGGGGGTCGGAGGAGGCGAGCACCACCCCGGCGGATTCGATGGCCACGTCGGTGCCGGCACCGATGGCCAGGCCGACGTCGGCGCGGGCCAGGGCGGGGGCGTCGTTGACGCCGTCGCCGACCATCGCCACGGTGAGGCCGCGGTCCTGCAACCGTGCGACCGCCTGGTCCTTGTCGGCGGGCAGCACCTCGGCGAACACCTCGTCGACGCCGGGCCGGAACCCGAGGTCGGCGGCGACCGCCTCGGCGACCGGCCGTGCGTCACCGGTGATCATGACGATCTTGCGGACGCCCTGTGCCCGTAGGTCGTCGATCGCCTGCCGGGCCTCGGGTCGTACCTCGTCCTCGAGCGCGAGCGCACCGAGCACCCGCGGCTGTCCGGTGTCGTCGAGGCGCAGCAGGTGCAGCACCGCCGCGCCGCGCTTCGACCAGGCCCCGGTGGTGTCGGCGATCTCGTCGGGTACCTGTGCGGACAGTTCGCGCAGCAGGGCGGGGCCGCCGACGGCGTACTGGGCGCCGTCGAGGGTGGCCTGCACGCCGCGGCCGGTCATCGAGCGGAAGTCGTGGGCGGCGGGCAGGTCGCCGCGCCGTCCGGCGGCGGTGACGATGGCCCGGGCGAGCGGGTGTTCGCTGTCGGCCTCCACGCTGCCGGCGATGCGCAGTACCTCGTCGTCGGTGTGACCGGGTGCCGCCGTCACCGCGGTGACGGTGTGCGCGCCCTTGGTCAGGGTGCCCGTCTTGTCGAAGAGCACCGTGTCCACGGTGCGCATCCGCTCCAGCGCGAGCCGGTCTTTGACCAGGACACCGGCGCGGGCCGCGACGGCGGTGGACAGGGAGATCACCAGCGGGATCGCCAGGCCCAGCGCGTGCGGGCACGCGATGACCAGGACCGTGACGGTACGCACGACGGCCGCGTCGACGTCGCCGAGCGCCCACCAGGCGATAAAGGTGAGCACGCCGGCCCCGGTGGCGACGTAGAACAGCATGGCGGCGAACCGGTCCGCGAGTACCTGGGCGCGGCCCTGGGAGGCCTGGGCCTGGTCGACCAGTCGCTGGATGCCGGCGAGCGCGGTGTCCTCGCCGACCGCGTCGATCTCGACGCGGACCGCGGAGTCCGTGGCCACCGTGCCGGCCACCACCCGGTCGCCCACGGTCTTCGCGACCGGCCGGGACTCCCCGGTGATCATGGACTCGTCGACCTCGGTGGCGCCGTCGACGATGCGCCCGTCCGCCGGGATCCGCCCGCCCGAACGCACCAGCACCACGTCGCCGACGCGCAGTTCACCGACCGGAACACGGTCGAGACGCCCGCCCGTGCTCACCCGTTCGGCGTCGTCGGGCAGCAGCGCCGCCAGGGCGGCGAGGGCGCCCTGCGCGGCGCCGATCGCCTTCATCTCCTGCCAGTGACCCAGCAGCATGATCGTGACCAGGGTGGCCAGTTCCCACCAGAACTCGAGATCGAACAGGCCGAGGCTGGTGGCCAGCGACGCGGCGTAGGCGACGGCGATGGCCATCGCGATCAGCAGCATCATGCCCGGCGCCCGGTCCCGGATCTCGGCGACCGCACCAGCCAGGAACGGCCAGCCGCCGTAGAAGAAGACGACCGAGCCGAGCACCGGGCCGATCCAGGGCATGCCGGGGAGGTCGAGGCGGTAGCCGAACCAGCTCATCACCATCTCGCTGGTGAGCACCAGCGGGACGGTGAGCGCCAGGCTCAACCAGAACTTCCGGCGGAACGTCTCCGGGTCGTGCCCGGCGTGCTTGTCGTGCCCGGTGTGACCCCGGTGCTCGCCGTGCGCCGCGCCGGTGTGAGCGGCGTGCGGGGTCGCCGCCCCGTGCCGAGCGACATGGTCGTGCGGGCCGGTCGCGGTTGTCGGGTCCATCCCGGTCACCCCCTCCAGGCCAAGGTACCCCTAGGGGGTATAGGCGTACATAGCTTGCGGGGGAGACGGTCGTCACGACCGGGTTCCGAGGTCCGCCACTGCGGGCGCTCCAGTGGCGGTGATCTCAGTAGCCGACGGGCGTGCCGCGTTGACACCGGTCCCTGCCGGCCCTAGCGTCGCTGTCACTTGTCAGGGCGATGTGGGAAGCCGGTGAGAGTCCGGCGCGGTCGCGCCGCTGTAACCGCCACCCCGTGGTGGCCGGGAGCCAGACCTCACACCGCCGTCAACGCACCACCGAACGGGACGCGTGATCCCAAGGAGGTTCGCCATGGCTTCGGCGACAGCTCTGCCCACCCCGCACACCACACCGGCACCGGTGCCGATCCCGCTGCGCCAACTGTTGCCGTGGGCCCTTTTCGGCCTGCTGCTGGCGGTCGTGGCCTTCTACTTCGTCGGTGCCGAGCAGGGGGCGACCTCGCTGATCTCCGGCAACTACATCCACGAGTTCACCCACGACGGCCGGCACCTGCTCGGCTTCCCCTGCCACTGAGGACGGGGAAACCACCCATGACCGCACGCACACTGCTGGTGCGCGGCATGCTCGTCGGCGTTGTCGCCGGGCTGGTCGCCATCGCGTTCGGGTCGCTGTTCGGCGAGCCGCAGATAGACAACGCCATCGCCTTCGAAGCCGCGCACGCCCATGGCGACGACGGGGCAGAGCCGGTCAGCCGCGCGGTGCAGTCCACCGTGGGGCTCGCCGTGGCGGTCTTCGTCTACGGTGCCGCGGTGGGCGGCATCTTCGGGCTCGCGTTCGCGTTCGTCTACGGCCGACTTGGCGCGCTGCGCGCCCGGTCCACCGCGGTGCTGGTCGCGGCCGTCGGGTTCGTCGCGATGTTCGCGGTGCCGTTCCTCAAGTACCCGGCCAACCCGCCCGCCGTCGGTGCTGCGGAGAGCATCGGCCGGCGCACCGCGCTCTACTTTCTGATGATCGTCATCTCGGTGGCGGCGGCGATCGTCGCCGCCCTGGTCGGCCGGTCGATGACCCCGCGACTCGGTGCCTGGAACGCCAGCCTGGTCGCGGTATGCATCTTCGTGGCCATCGCGGCGGCCGCCGGGGCGCTGCTCCCCGCGGTCAACGAGGTGCCCGCGGAGTTCTCCGCGACCGTGCTGTGGAGCTTCCGGCTTGCGTCGCTGGGCACCCAGCTGGTCATGTGGATCACCTTGGGGCTGCTGTTCGGCGCGCTGACCGAACGTGCTCAGCGCCGCCACGCGGACGTGCTCGAGCCTGCCGCCGTGGGGTGAGCGCGGACGTCGACCTGGCACCGGTGGCTGCCGCGGACGTCGCGGCGGCCGTCGACCGGGCCGGTCGGGGCAACCCGTTGCTGGGTGTGAGCACCGGACCCGGCACCGGGTTGCCCGCCGCCCAGCTCGCCGACCCGGCCGGTGGGGCGGATCGCCGGGCGAGGGCGGCGCAGCTGATCGACGCGGTGGGCGCCTGGCTTCGGACCGGTGAACCACGAGTGGCCGCCTCGATGGTCGTCCTGGGCTACGCCGCCCGCCTGGTCGGACCGACCCTCGCGGTGCTGCTGCGCGAGGGCATCCTGATCGACGCCCGCCCGTCCCGGGTGGTCTACTCCTACGCGCCGGATCAGGGCTTCCGGCTCACGGTCCCACAGCCGGCGGGATGGCGCGGGCCACCGGAGCCGCTCCGCCGCCGCTGGCGCCGGGACATCATCGACGGGCACCTGCGGCAGCTCGTCGACGCGGTGCGGGAGAGCGTGCCGGTCGCCGCGGGACTGCTCTGGGGCAACGTCGCCTCCGGGGTCGCCGGCGCTCTGCGCGCCGTGGCGCAGAGCGAAGCGGCACCGCTCGACGCGTGTCTGGCCACCGGGCTCGACGTCCTGGCGCACGGGCCGCTGCGCGGCAGCGGGCACCTGTCCGTCCACGGCGGGCAGCTGCGCTTCGTCCGCCGCAGCTGCTGCCTGTACTACCGCCTCGACGGCGGGGGCATGTGCGCCGACTGCGCCCTGCTGCCCTCCCCGTGACACGGGGAGACCGGCGTCCACGGGGGAAGACGCCGGTCTCTCGAGACAACCGTACCTCTGGTCGGCTACGCCTGCAGCACCGCGGCCGCGTCCACGTACAGCACTTCCCAGAGGTGCCCGTCGAGGTCTTCGAAACTCCGGGTGTACATGAAGTCCGCGCTCGGGGCGTTGGGGTTGTGCGTGGCATGCGCGCCGGCGGCCAGCGCCCGGTCGACCAGCTCGTCGACGCGTTCCCGGCTCTCCACTCCCAGAGCGAGGATCGCCTCCGTGCTCTTCCTGGCGTCGACGATCTCCTTGTTGGTAAACGACTGGAAGAACCGCTCCACGAGCAGCATGGCGTAGATGTCGTCGCTGATCACCAGGCAGCCCGCGTTTTCGTCCGTGAACTGTGGATCGAACGAGAAGCCGAGCTTGGTGAAGAAGTCGATCGACTTGCCGAGGTCCTTCACGGGCAGGTTGACGAAGATCTTCGTGGACATGGCTCGTCTCTTTCCGCTTGTCGGTTCAGGACTTGCCGGCAGGTCGAGGCCGCAGCCCGCTGAGCAGCGCCCTGGTCTGCGACCAGCGGCCCCGCGCCACCAGGGCGAATGCGACGAGCAGGAAGGCCGGCGTGATCCACAGGATGGAGTGGAGCACGAACACCTGGGTGAGCGTCGCACCGACCATGAGGGCGCCCGCCGGCGCTGAGGTTTCGATGGCAGCTATCAGGCGGTTCTCCTTCAGGAAACGTATCAGGGGTGGGTGTACGGACCGGGTTCGGGGTGAAACTCATCGGTGGGAGCGGGAGCCTTCGGTCGCCGATCAGGCGGCCTCTATACAGGCGGGCTCCGGGCGGAGTGCGAGGGCCGTCGCGGCTTCGCGCTCGGGCCGCACCACCGTCACGGCGACGACGATGGCGACCGCGACGAGCCCGGCGCCGACCAGGAACGCCAGTTGGTACCCGCTCGTCAACGCGACCGCGGGGGGCTCGCCCGTCGCGATCATCTCGGCGGTACGGCTCGCCGACAGCGTGGCGAGCACGGCCAGCCCGAGCGCGGCACCGACCTGCACCGTGGTGTTCACCAGGCCGGAGGCCAGGCCGGCGTCCCGCTCCGTCGCGCCCGACATGGCGAGCGTCGCCAGCGCCGGGAAGGACACGCCGATGCCGGTGCCGAGCAGGATCATCGACGGCAGTACGTCGGTCAGGTAGCTGCCGTTGACGGGTACCCGCGCGAACAGGACGAGCCCGGCGGCGATCAGGCCGAGGCCGGGTAGGAGGGTCGTGCGGGCGCTGAAGCGCGTGATGAGCCGTTCCGAGTAGCGCAGTGCCAGCGTTCCCATCACGACCGTCGTCGGCAGGAAGGCCAGACCGGTCCGGAAGGCGTCGTAGCCGAGCACCCGCTGCAGGTACAGCACCCCGAGGAAGAACATCCCGAACATGCCGGCGACGGTCAGGGCCTGGATCGCGTTCGCCCCCGTGACGTTGCGCGAGCGGAAGATCCGCAGCGGTATGAGCGGGCTGCGCGCCGTCGCCTCGCGTCCGACGAAGGCGACCAGCAGGGCGAGCGCGGTGGCGCCCAGCGTCAGGGTCCGGCCCGCCCCCCAGCCGTACTCGGCCGCCGGCTTGACGATCGTGTAGACGGCGAGCATCAGGGCGCTGGTGATCAGGACCGCGCCCGGGACGTCGGCTCCCCGGCCGAAACCGGTACCTCTGTCGTCGGGCAGCAGCCGCAGGGCGAGCGCCGCGGTGGCCACGCCGATCGGGATGTTGATGAAGAAGATCCAGTGCCAGTTGAGCTCCTGGGTCAGGACGCCGCCGGCCAGCAGCCCGGCGGAGCCACCGGCGGAGGCGACGAAGCTGTAGACGCCGATCGCCTTCGCGCGCTCCCGCGGCTCGGGAAACATCGTGACGATCATGCCGAGGATCACGGCCGAGGTCATCGCTCCGCCGACACCCTGGACGAAGCGGGCGGCGATCAACAGCTCCTGGCTCTGCGCGATCCCGCACAGCAGCGAGGCAACCGTGAACACCGCGAGGCCGACCAGGAAGACGCCCCGGCGGGAGATGAGATCTCCCAGCCGTCCGGCGAGCAGCAGCAGGCCCCCGAAGGCGATCAGATAGGCGTTGACGACCCAGGCCAGGCTCGACTGCGAGAAGCCGAGGTCGCTCTGGATCGCCGGGAGCGCCACGTTGACCACCGTGGCATCAAGAACGATCATGAGCATTCCGACGCAGAGCACGACGAGCGCGGTCCAGCGGGAGCGGCTGTGCGCCACGGCCCGCGGCCCGGTCTGTGCGGTCGATTCGCCGGTCTCGTCCACGACTGATCCCTTTACTTTCTCAACGGACATCCCTGGTGCAGACCGGAACGGCGGAGAAAACTCATCGGTCAGGGCGATGACTTTTGCCGACGGGGACGGTCTATACACGTGACAGCACCCGGCGTCGGGTCCGTGCAGTGAGGAGACGAGCGGTCGTGACCATAACTGGCAACCCGGTCAACGAGGACTTCCTGCGTCAGGCCGACCCATACCGGCGTGAGCTTCTGGCGCACTGCTACCGCATGCTCGGCTCGGTCCACGACGCCGAGGATCTGGTACAGGAGACGTACCTGCGCGCGTGGCGCTCCTACGACCAGTTCGAGGGCCGCTCGTCGTTGCGTACGTGGCTGCACCGGATCGCCACCCGGGCCTGCCTCACGGCACTGGAGAGCCGCAGCCGGCGGCCCATGCCGACCGGCCTCGGCGCCCCGAGCTCCGACCCGGGCGACACCCTGGTGCAACAGCCCGAGGTGCCGTGGCTCGAACCGGTACCCGACGCCATGGTCGGCGCCGAAGGGACCGATCCCGCCACGATCGTCACCTCGCGCGAGAGCATCCGGCTGGCACTCATCGCCGCCCTGCAGCACCTGCCACCCCGGCAACGCGCGGTCCTGATCCTGCGCGAGGTCCTGCAGTGGCGCGCCGCCGAGGTCGCCGAGCTGCTCGACACGACGACCACCGCGGTCAACAGCACCCTGCAGCGCGCCCGGGCCCAGCTCGACCAGGCGGCGCCGACCGAGGACGAGATCGTCGAGCCGACTGCGGCGGACCAGCGCGAGCTGCTCGACCGGTACGTCAGCGCGTTCGAGGCCAAGGACATCCCGGCCATCGTCGAGCTGTTCACCAAGGACGCGGTCTGGGAGATGCCGCCGTTCACATCCTGGTACCAGGGCGCGGAGAACATCGGCCGGCTCGTCGACACGCAGTGCCCTGCCGACGGTCCGGGCGCGATGCGGCTGATCCCCACGCAGGCGAACGGCCAGCCCGCGTTCGGGCTGTACATGCGCGGCAAGGACGACATCTACCGGCCGTTCAACCTGCCCGTACTTACTCTCGGCCCGTCGGGTATCACGCACGTCGCTTCCTTCTTCGACACCAGCCTGTTCGCGACCTTCAACCTGCCGGAGACCCTGCCCGCGTCGGCCCGACCGCCGGCCCGCTGACGCGGTCAGTCGATGACCGACAACCGCGCGACGGCAGCCATGATCGGGGGAATCACGCTGCTGGAACGCGCGATCAACTACACCCTCGGCAGCCTCGTCATCGTCACGCCCGAGGATTTCGCGCACCCCACGCCCTGCGCGGGCTGGGACCTGCGGGCGCTGCTGGACCACATGAACGATTCGCTGCTTGCCCTGAACGAGGCCGTCGACATCGGTCGCGTCGACCTGGACGTATCCGCCGATGACTGGCTGCGCACCCGCGATCCCGTCGCCACCCTGCGTAGCCGCGCCTGCAAACTGCTCGGCGCGTGGACCAACGCCGACCTCAATCAGGCGATCTCCATCGCGGGCTGCCCGGTGACCATGGGCCTCGTGACCGGCACCGGAGCGATCGAGGTCGCCGTGCACGGGTGGGACGTGGCACAGGCCTGCGGGCGGGACCGCCCGATTCCACCGTCGCTGGCCGAGGAGATGCTCGACCTCTCGCCACTGTTCGTCACCGAAGCGGATCGACCCGTCCGCTTCGCGGCGCGGGTGGACGTGCCGCCGCTGGCCGCGCCCGGCGACCGGCTGCTGGCCTTCCTCGGCCGCGACCCGTACCACGCCGTACCGGACGACGCCGTCTCGGGACTTGCGCAGCCCGCCTGACGCCCGCGCGGCCGGTGAGGTCAGGTCCGGTCAGCGGGGCACGTTCCGGGCACGCCGGCGACGACTATGGTCAGCGTCGGCAAGCGTTGCGGGCGAGACCGGAGGCACAAGTGACCTGGGATGAGCTGCTGGCCTACTGCCTGGCCAAACCCGGCGCGTGGCAGGACGAGCCCTGGGAGGGCGACATCGTGGTGAAGGTCGGCAGCAAGATCTTCGCGTTTCTGGGGTCGGACTCGCGGCCGGCGGTCGGCGTCAAATGCGGCCGGACCCGGGAGGCGGCCGACGAGTGGCTCCTGCGCTACCCCGACGACGCCTCCGTGATGGCCTACATCGGTCGTTCGGGGTGGAACACCCTGCGGGTCGGCGGTGGGATCCCCGACGACGAGCTGCTCGAGGCGATCGACGCCTCCTACGACGCCGTGGTCAGCAGGCTTCCGAAAAGGGAACGCCCGGTCGGATCCTGAGCGGCCGACGACACCGGTAGGGCAACGGGACGTGTGGCACACCAACCGGAGCGTGACGGTAGTGTCGATCGCGCGCGTCCCGGAAGCGGGACGCGACGGCAGGACGCCACGGTAGGAGGTGCCGGTGGACCCGCGGCGGCGCGTACCCCGTACCGATGTGGTTCTCGCCGACGCCAGGCTGGTCGCGGCCGAGGACATCCTCGGCCGGGCGCAGGTCAAGGCGGCGGTCAACGCCGCGCAGGAGCGCGCCCGGCGCGGCGAGATCGCGCCCGAGGAGGTCGCGGACGCCGCCGTGCAGGCGCTTCCGGCACGGGCGGCGAGCCTGCGCCCGGTCATCAACGCGACCGGCGTGGTCCTGCACACCAACCTCGGCCGGGCCCCGCTCTCTTCGGCCGCGATCGAGGCGGTCGTGGCGGCGGCCGGCCACACCGACATCGAGTTGGACCTCGACACCGGGCGGCGGGCCCGGCGTGGGCGCGCCGCCCTCGACGCCCTCCAGCAGGCCGTGCCGGCCGCCGGAGCCGTGCACGTGGTCAACAACGGCGCCGCCGCGCTCGTCCTGGCTGCGACCGTCCTCGCCGCCGGCCGGCAGATCGTGGTCAGCCGCGGCGAGCTGGTCGAGATCGGCGACGGGTTCCGCCTGCCCGACCTGCTCACATCCACCGGGGCGCGGCTGCGCGAGGTGGGCACGACCAACCGGACCACGCTCGCCGACTACGCCGCAGTGCTCGGGCCGGACACCGGCTTCGTGCTCAAGGTCCACCCGTCCAACTTCGTGGTGCGCGGGTTCACGGCGGCCCCTGACGTCGCCGAGCTGGCCACGCTCGACGCGCCGGTCGTCGTCGACACCGGTTCCGGTCTGCTTGCCCCCGACCCGCTGCTACCCGACGAACCCGACGCCGCCAGCGCGCTGCGCGCCGGCGCCGCCCTGGTCACCGCCAGCGGCGACAAGCTGCTCGGCGGCCCGCAGGCCGGGCTCCTCCTCGGCCGCGCCGACCTGGTAGAGCGGCTGCGCCGGCACCCTCTCGCCCGCGCCCTGCGCGTGGACAAGCTCACCCTGGCCGCCTTCGAAGCCACGCTGCGCGGTCCCCAGCCACCGACCTGGGTCGCCCTTCGCGCCGATCCGGCTGATCTTCGGGTACGCGCGGAAAAGCTCGCCGATCAGCTCCCCGGCGCCGAGGCGACCCCCTCGGTATCCGTCGTCGGCGGCGGCGGCGCGCCCGGCGTGGAGCTGGCGTCGTGGGCGGTCGCGCTCCCGGAACGCCTCGCGGAGCCACTACGCCGGGGCGAGCCGCCCGTGCTCGGCCGGGTCGAGCGCGGCCGGCTGCTGCTCGACCTGCGCTGCGTCCCGTCCACCCTGGACGATGTCGTGCTGGAGGCGGTGCGCTCATGCACGTGATCGCCACCGCCGGCCACGTCGACCACGGAAAGTCCACCCTCGTACGCGCGCTGACCGGCATGGAGCCCGACCGCTGGGCCGAGGAGCGGCGCCGCGGCATGACAATCGACCTCGGGTTCGCCTGGACCGCCCTGCCCTCCGGTGCGGTAGTGGCGTTCGTGGACGTCCCCGGGCATGAGCGCTTCGTGCCCAACATGCTGGCCGGCGTCGGTCCGGTGCCGGCCGCGCTGTTCGTGGTCGCCGCCGACGAGGGCTGGATGCCGCAGTCCACCGAGCACCTTGCCGCCCTCGATGCCCTCGGGGTCCGCCACGGCCTGCTCGCCGTCACCCGCGCCGATCTCGCCGACCCGGCGCCCGCCGCGTCGCTGGCCCGGGCCGAGATCGCCGCCACGTCACTGGGCGCGGTCGAGACGGTCGCCGTGAGCGCTGTCACCGGCGCCGGCCTGGACGAGCTGCGCGCCGCACTCGACCGCCTCGTCGCCCGGCTGCCCGCGCCCGACCTGGACGCTCCGGTCCGGGTCTGGGTGGACCGGTCGTTCACGATCCGAGGCAGCGGCACGGTCGTCACCGGCACGCTGGGAGCCGGGCGGCTGCGCGCCGGCGACGCCCTCGAACTCGCCGGCGGCCGGCCGGTACGCATCCGCGGCCTCCAGTCACTCGGGGCCCCGGTGTCCCAGGCGGCCGCGGTGGCCCGGGTCGCGGTCAACCTGCGCGGCGCGGACCGCGACGAGGTGGGTCGGGGAGACGCGCTGGTCACCCCGGGACGGTTCCTGGTCACCGAGCTGGTCGACGTGCGCCTGACCGGTGACCCGGTCGCCACGCTGCCCGCCGAGCTGACCCTGCACGTCGGCTCCGCCGCGGTCACCGCCCGGGTACGGCCCCTCGGCGTGGACACCGCCCGGCTGATGCTGTCGACCGCGCTGCCGCTGCGCATCGGCGACCGGGCACTCCTGCGTGACCCCGGCCGCCATCACGTCGCCGGGGGAGTGACGGTGCTGGACGTGGCCCCGCCCCCGCTGCGCCGCCGCGGCGCGGCCGCCGCCCGCGCCGCGGAGCTGTCCACCATGGACGGGGTGCCGGACGAGCGGGCCGAGCTGCGCCGCCGCGGCCTGGTCCGGCGCGCGGAGCTGGAGCGGATGGGCGTCCCGGTCACGCTGGCCCCGGTGGCCGGCGACTGGCTGGCCGACCCGGCCCGCTGGTCGGCACTGCGCGCGGCGCTCGTCGGGCAGGTCACCGCGTACGTCCGCGATCATCCCCTGGAGCCCGGCGCGCCGGTCGAGGCCCTCCGGCACGCACTCGGCCTGCCCGATCGGGTCCTCGTGGACGCCCTGGTCGCGCCGCCGCTGCTGGCCCGGGCGGGCCGGGTCGGGCTGGCCGGGCCGGGCAGCGGCCTGCCGGAGCCGGTCGCGCGGGCCGTCGACCGGGTGCGCGCCGACCTCGCCGGGCAGCCGTTCCGGGCGCCCGAGGCGGCCCGCCTGGTCGAGCTGGGGCTGGGCCCGCGCGAGCTGGCCGCCGCCGTACGCGCCGGTGCCCTGGTCCGCGTCGCCGACGGCGTCGTCCTGCTGCCCGGTGCCGTGGAGGCGGCCGTGAAGGTGCTGTCCGGCCTGCCGCAGCCCTTCACGCTCAGCGACGCCCGCAAGGCGCTCGAGACGACCCGCCGGGTGGCCGTCCCGCTGCTCGAACTGCTCGACCGGCAGGGCGCCACCCGCCGCCTGCCCGACGACCGCCGCGCCGTCACCCCGCGTGCGCCGACCCCTCCCGCGCCGACCCCTCCCGCGCCGACCCCTCCCGCGCCGATCTAGGAGAAGTCGGGGTGGTTATGACCGGCTTGTCGCCCAACTTTTCCTAGATCGACGAGATGGGGTGGGGCTGGAGTTGGCGTTGCTAATGTGAGCGGAGTGAGTCAACTGGACGGGCTGCGCAGCCCCGCCCGGCGCCCAGGAGGCCCTGGTCGCGGCCGAGCCGGACACGTTCTTCCGCCCGCCCTACGTCGGCGGCCGGGGCTGGCTCGGCGTGCGGCTGGACGTCGCGGTCGACTGGGCCGAGATCGCCGAGCTGTGCGAGGAGGCCTACCGGGTGGTGGCGCCCAAACGCCTGGTCGCCCAGCTCGACGCGCGGTAGCCCCGACCGGCCGTCAGCTCCCGGCCAGCCGGTCGGTCCAGGTCCGGTACGCGTCGAGCAGCGCCGTCGCGGGTTCCGGCCGGACGGGGGCACTGTTCACCGTGGTGGACGGCAGCTGATGGCCGACGCCGCGGGCGGCTAGTAGGGCCGCCCCGGTAGCCGACGCGCTGCGCACGTCGACGCGCCGCACCGGCACCGCGAGCAGGTCGGCCAGGAGCCGGGTCACCAGGGCGGGCCGGGTACCGCCGCCGGTGAGGCGCACCGGCCGGCCGGTGGCACCGAGCAGGTCGACCGCCCGGCGGATGGCGAAGACCACGCCCTCGACCGCCGCGCGCAGCAGCTCGGACCGCCCGGTGCCGGTGCCCATGCCCAGCCACGCGCCCCGGCTCCCGGCCGGAGCGATCCCGCCGCGCTCGCCGCTCAGAAATGGCAGGAACGACACCCCGCCGGCGCCGGCCGGCGCCCGCCCGGCGTCGGCGAACAGCTCCGGCCAGTCCAGGCCGAACAGGCCGCGCACCCAGTCCAGCGCCAGGCCGGCGTTCTGCACCGCCGCCATCGCGTACCAGCCGTCGCCGGCGTCGGCGTAGAGGTGGGTGGGCGGGTCGGCGCGTGGCTCCGCGCGATCCACCGTGGCCAGCACCTGCGCGCCGGTACCGACGTTGATCTGCACCTCGTCGGCGGGGCCGGCGGTGGCGAGGAGGGCGGCCGGGGTGTCGGCGCAGCCGGTGACCAGAGCGGCGCCGGCCAGCCCGGCCGCGGCACCGGCAGCCACCTCGCCGATCACCGTGTCGGAGCGGTGCACCGCGGGAAGCAGCCGGTCGGGCACCCGGGCGGCCCGCAGCGCCGGGGCCGACCAGGTGTCGGCCGGGACGTCCCACAGGAGGGTGGCGGAGGCATCGCTGCGGTCGGTTACCGGGGGGCCGCCCAACCGGGTACGCAGATAGTCCTTGGGCAGGAGCAGTACCGCCGCCCGGTCCATGGTTTCCGGCTCGTGCGCGGCGAGCCAGGCCACCGCCGGTCCGGTCATGCCGGCGACGAGCGGGTTGGCCAGGGCCGCCCGGTCCGGCTCCGGCAGCGCCCGCCAGCGCTCCAGCTGATCCGACGCGCGCCGGTCGGGCCACAGGATCGCCGGGCGCAGCGCCGCGCCCCCGGCGTCGCACAGCACCGCGCCGTGCATCTGGCCGGTCACGCCGACCGCCCGTACCGGGCCGACGCCGGTGCCGATGTCGGTGAGGACGCGACGCAGCGCCCGCTCCCAGGCGCGCGGCTCGGTCTCGGCCCAGCCCGGGTGCGGGCCGCCGACCGGATAGGACGCCTCGGCGCCGGCGAGGTGGCGGCCGTCGGCGGCGAGCAGCGCGGCCTTCAGCCCGCTGGTGCCGAGGTCGATGCCGAGGAAGCCGGCGCTCAGGTGGTGCCCCGCCGGGACGTGGTCACCGCGAGCTCGACCCGCGAGGTGACGTTGAGCTTGGTGAGGATGCTCGACACGTGCGACTGGACGGTCCGGCGAGAGATGAACATCCGGGCGGCGATGTCGGGGTTGGAGTGCCCCTCGGCGACGAGTTCGGCGACCTGGCGCTCGGTGTCGGTGAGCGCGTCCCAGCCGGTCTTGGCGCGGTGGGCGAGAACCGGCTTGCGGCTGCGTACCCCGGCCTCGCGCAGCCGGGCCCGGGCCCGGGCGGCGTCCCACGACGCGTCGAGCCGCTCGTAGCGGTCCAGCGCCGTCGCCAGTTCCTGGCGGGCCTCGGCGGTGTGCCCCCGCGCGGCCAGCACGACGGCCGCGCCCTCGTGGGCGTACGCCTCGTAGAGCACCTGCCCGGCCTCCGCGAACATGTCCGCCGCCGTGCGCAGCAGGTCCAGGTCGGCCTCCGCCGAGCCCTGGCAGTACGCGTGGATGCCGCGCAGCGTCGCCGTAGGCTGCCGGGCCAGGAGCGTGGCCGCCTCGGCGGCGACGCTGCGCGCCCGGTCGGTGTCGCCCACCATGACCGCGAGGCGGGCGATGTCGGGGCACACGTAGTGCAGTCCGCGCTGCAGGCGGCTGTCGGCGTCCTGCGCCCAGAAGTCGAACAGCGAGCTCAGCGCCTGCTCCAGCCGCCCCTGTGCCTCCCAGGCCAGCGCCTGCGCCCAGCGGCCCAGGGAGTCGTAGAACAGACCGCGGATAGGCACGTAGGGTTCCTTGGCCACCGCCGCGGTGACCGCCCGGTCGGCCCGGTGGATCGCGATGATCGCCGCCTGGGCGCGCAGCCCGCGTTGCGTGCCCATGCCGCGGGTCTTTCCCAGGGTGTCGAGCGTGTCCAGGCCGGCCTGGATCTCGGCGAGCGCGTCGTCCCAGCGGCCGGTGAGGAAGAGCAGCCGGGACTTGCCCAGGTGGTACCAGCTCAGGTAGAAGCTGCCGTGCCGCTCGGACTGGCGCAGGCCGGACTCGAAGGCCCGCTCGGCGTCGGCCGGGCGATCGAGTTCGACGAGGAGGTACGCGCGGTACATCTGCATCGGCACGTCCCAGTCCGGCTGCGCTTCCGGGGTGCCGAACGCGCGCGCGGCCCGGTCGAGCAGGTCCAGCGAGTCGGCCGCCCGTTCCTGCAGGTAGCGCACCCCGGCCAGGTAGTACAGCCCGTACGCCTTCGACACCGGGTCGCCGCGGGCGATCATCGCCTCCGCGGTGGCCTCCTCCCGCGGCAGGTCGCGCTCCCCCCGGGTGAGCCGGGCCTGTCCGGCGAAGTATTCGAAGCGGGCCGCCTCCGGCGGCGTGAGGCGCACGTGGGCAAGGGCCTCCTCGGCGATGTACTGGGCATCCCGCAGCCGTCCCTGCTGGAGGTACGCCTGGGCCAGCAGCCAGCGCAGCGGCGAGTGCCGCGCGGCATCCTGGTCGGTGGCCAGCCCGGCCCGGGCGACCCGCTCGGCCTCGACCGGGCGGCCGGCCCACAACAGCGACCGGGCCAGCTGGTAGCGCAGGACCGGCACCCGCTCGTCGTCGGCGCCGGTGTGGGCCAGCGCCCGCCCCAGCAGGTCGAGCGCCAGCATCGGGGACCGGGCGACCAGTGAGTCGCCGTTGTCCACCAGCCAGTCCAGCACCCAGGCGTCCGCGCCGTCCCCGGCGACGAGGTACTGCGCGACCCGGTCGACCTGCGCGCCGCTGGTGGCCAGCGCGCGGCCGGCCTGCAGGTGCAACGCGCCGCGTACCGTGGCGGGCACGTTCTCGGCAAGCGCCTGGCGGATCAGGGAGTGCCGGAACACCAGGTTCTCCCCGGAGTCGGTCAGCAGGCCGGCGGCGACCGCCTCCCGGACCACGGTCAGCAGCTCGGAGGCGGGCGTGTCGAGGATTGTCGACAGCTCCCCGAGGCGCAGCCCGGGGCCGAGCGCCGCGGCGACCTCCAGGACGTCGCGGGCCTCGCGGGACAGGAAGTCCAGCCGGCGCATGATCGCGCTGGGTAGGGACTGCGGGACCGGGTCCGGTCCGTTGTCGCGCAGCTCCACCATGTCGCCGTCGGACTTGATGCGACCCTCGCGGCGCAGGGCGGCCACCAGCTCGGTCAGGTACAGGGGGTTGCCGGCGGCTCCGGCCACGAGGTCGAGCAGTTCCGGGCCGGGCTGGCCACCGGCGAGATTGCCGACCAGCCCGGCGACGGCCGGCGCGTCCAGCGGGCCGAGCGCGATCGAGGTCGAGCCGCGGGAGTGCAGGCTGCGCAGCAGGCGCTCCAGCTCGTCGGTGCGCGGCACCGGCCGGCTCGCGACCACCATCAGCAGCGGTACCTGCCCGATCGTGCGCCCGAGCCGGTGCAGCACGAGGAAGCTGGCCGGGTCGGCCCACTGGAGATCGTCGAGGAGCAGTGCCACCGGACCGGTGGAACACCACTGCTCTATCAGGTCCTGGATCGCCTCGGTGACGGCGAACTCCCGGCTGGCCACCGAGCGCACGTCCGGGGGGTCCGGGTCGGGCCGTTCCGGAGCGTCCTCGCCGTGTAGCAGCGCGGTGACCGCCGGCGGGGTTTCCGGGTCGGCCGCGAGGCAGGAGGCGATCGCGGAGAACGGCACCTGCTGCTCCATCTCCTCCGCTGTGCCCCGCAGCAGCCGTACGCCGAGCTGGGCGCACTCGGCGGCGACCACGTCCATGAGCATGCTCTTGCCGATGCCGGGCTCGCCTTCGATGACCACCGCCTGCCCGCGCCCGAAGACCGCCTGGCGTACCCAGGCGCGTAACCGCGCTACCTCGGCGTCGCGCCCGACCAACACGCCCGGTGACATACCGGCGAGCCTAGAGCGGGTCCGTCACCAAGCGCCACCGGCGTCCGGTTACCGGGTGCCGCCGGTATCAGGCAGCGCGCTGGCCACCTGCGTCCTATCAGCCCAGGTCAAGGCGGGGTTGGTCCGTGCCGGGAGCGGTCGGCGAGGCGATACGGTCGGTAATCCTTCGCTCTTGGTGGCGAAACTACTTTGCGTGACCGTACTGGCACGGAAACGATCATTATGCAGGTCAATGGGTATATCACGGCGAGCGGCTCGACGTGCGGCAACACGAAACAGTTACACATCCGCCATCTGGCGGTTGTCGCACCACCGTGGCCGGAGCGAACGTAGGCATCGGTCCAGGCCGGCTGATCCAGACCCGGGTGCGGCAACGTTGCCGTAACCGGCGGCCGGCGTAAGGAGGTGCGCCTGACTCCCCACACCCCCATTCAAGGTGACCTCAACGCGGTGACCTGAGGCACCGAAGTACCACCGTCGGGGCGGATCATCAGATCGCCGGCGGAAGGCGACTGCTCGTTCCCCTGCCCGCCTGTCCGTCGACCTCGTTCCCGCCGTCCCGACGGCACCGCAATACCCGCCCCTGTGAAAGCGCCCGCCGTCAGGTCCGCCTGCCCAGGTCCGGCGGCGGGCGCTTTCCGCATCGAACCGTCAATCCCTATCGCAGGAGGCCCCGCGATGTTCGACCGGCCGTGCCGAAGATGCCGGTTGGGCTGCGCCCGCGCCCATCGCCCGCACCGCTCAAGGTGGGTGGTGGGATGACCGCTGCCGCCATCCATCCGACCAACTCGTCCACCTACGGCGCCTTCGCTCCGGCCGGTCGCCGGCCGGGAATCGTGGGCACCGACAGCCTGCTCGCGCGTACCGCGCTCGAGCTGGCCGAGCGGCACCCGATCAGCCCCGGCGCCGAGGGCGAGCCGTGGTGCCTGAACTGCTGGGCGCCCTGGCCGTGCGGCCCAGCCCAGCACGCCCGCGAGGTATGCAACGCCGCCGGCGTGGCGCCGCCCGAGGTGCCGCGGGAGTCCGACCGGCACGCCGCACTGACCGAACCGTTGCCCAGCGCGTCCGGGATCGGGGGCCGCGGCCGGGCCGCGTACTGACCGCCGACACCTGACCTGCCTGATCACCCGCCCGTCTCGGCGCCGGCTGCGCGGCCGGCGTCGCGCGGTGACGGGGACGAAGAGGGGCCACCTCCCGCCGATGCGCGCGGCGGGAGGTGGCCCCTCTGCCTGTGCGCGTCTCGCCGGTGCGGCCGGGTGAGTAGGCCGCGCCCGTTGTCGGTGACGGACAGCCAACCGGCTCGACGTTGGCGGTCGGCTCCTTTTCAGCAAGCTACCGGCTGGTACACCCTGGTGCGGCCCCCTTGGTGATTGACGGTAGTGATTGGAAGGAGCGCCACCGATGCCCCGGAAGCGCTTGCGGACCGCGTTGGTCGCAGCCGGAACCGCCACAGCCCTCGCCGCCGGTGTCGTGCTGACGGCCGTCGCGTCGAACGCGGCGGTGACCGTCCCGGTCAAGACCTTCGGGCGCACCGTCGCCAGTCCGCTGCGCGACGTGGTGCTCATCGCCAACAGCGTCGGCGGCACGGTCAGCTTCCTCGATGGCACCACCTTCGCCAACCTCGGCTCGATCAACGTCATCCCGGACCTCGCCGAGCGGCTCGCCGCGATGAACCCTCTCGAACGGGCCGGCTACGAGATCGTCAAGCAGCAGGAGGGCGGTGACCGGTTCGTCGACGACCTGTTGCCGTCGCCCGACGGGCGGGTGCTCTACATCTCCCGCGCCAACCTCTCCGACGTGGTCGCGTTCGACCTGGTGAGCCACCGGATCATCTGGCGGTTCAAGGTGGACGGGCTGCACGCCGACCACATGGCGATCTCGCCGGACGGGCAACGCATCGTGGTGTCGGCGACCACCGGCCAGCAGGCCCAGGTGATCGACGCGGCGACGGGTACCCAGGTCGGGCGGTTCGCGACCGGCACCTACCCGCACCAGAACGACTACTCGCCGGACGGCACGCGCATCTACAACTCCAGCATCGGCATCACGGCCATGCCGAAGGCCCTGGAGTTCCTGAAGGGCGAGCGCAAGATCACCGTGGTTGACGCGAAGACCTACAAGACCGTTCGCACGTACACCTTCGACCACGGCATCCGGCCCTCGGTGATCATGCCGGACGAGAAGACGATGTACGCCGAACTGTCCTACCTCAACGGTTTCGTCGAGTTCGACCTAGTCGCCGGGAAGATCACCCGCACGGTCACCATGCCGTACGCCAACGGCGCCGCCGCGCTCAACCCCGACGACTACCCGCAGAACTCCGCCCACCACGGGCTGGCCCTCTCCGGCGACGGCAGCAAGCTGTGCGACGTCGGCACGATCGACAACTACGTCGCGATCGTCTCCCGCCCCGGCCTGACCACCGACCGGATCACCCCGGTGGGCAACCAGCCGTACTGGGCGACGACCAGCCCGGACGGCCACCACTGCGTGGTGAGCAACAGCAAGGACAACACCGTGTCGGTGATCTCCTACGACACCGGCCTGGAGGTGACCCGCGTGCCGGTGGGCACCTTCCCGCAGCGCGAGCGCACCGGCCGGGTGGCCCCGGAGGTCCTCGCGACGCTGCAGTAACCAGACCTCATTTCCCGGGCAGGACGGCTCGAGCCTCGGTGCGCGCACACCGGGGCTCGGGTCGTCTCAACCGCCTTTCTCCATGATCAGCGAGAGTTTTCGCTGGCTGATCATGGAACCGGCGGCGGTGGTGTGGCATCGTGCTTCCCCGACGCACTACCCGGTGGTAGCGAGGGGGTCGCATGGAAGACGCCACCAGCCGGGCCGTCCTGCGCCGCCTCGTCGAGCAGATGCGCGGCGACCCGGCGGCCGTCGACGGCGTGGTGGCGGCGGCCCGGGCCCAGTCGCCGCCGGTCGCGGCGCTGCCCGTGGCCGAGGTGCAGCGGCATATCGCCGGGATGATCGGCGCGATCGCCGGTGCCTTCCTCGACCGCAGCGGCGTCGGGCAGTACGGGCTGGCCGCCGACCGGCTCGCCACCGACCGGGCCCTGCAGGGCGTCCCCCTGGTCGCGCTGCTGGACGGGTTCCAGGCCGGCCGCAGCTACATTCTGTACCGGCTCATCGAGGACGCGCGGGCGGTCGACCTGCCCACGGACTCGCTGCTCGACGCGCTGGTGGAGCTGGACTCCTACACCAACGAGCTGCAGAACCGGCTCATCCAGGCCTACCGGGAGACCGAGCTGAGCCTGGCCCGCACGGCGCACGCGGCGCGTACCCAGGCGCTGCGCGACCTGCTGCACGGCGGGCCGCCGTCCCGCATCGGCGAGGCGGGGCTGGACCCCGGACGGCGGTACCACTGCTGGCTGGCCGACGTGACCGACCCGTCGCGGGTACGCCAGGTGGAGACCGCGCTGACCACCGGTGACGGCCTGTCCGGGCTGGTCGACGGGTACCTGTGCGGGGTCACCCCGCTGCTGCCGGCCGCTGCCGGGCCGGGCGACACGCTGGTCGTCACCGCGCCCGCGGTGTCACCGGACCAGCTCGCGGGCTCGTACCGGCTCTGCACGGCGGCGCTCGCCGCCGGCCGCCGGCGCGGCGCGCGCGGGCTGCGGCCGCTGACCTCCCTCGCGGCCGCCGTGGCCGTCGACGCCCACCCGCGGCTGGGGGAGATGCTCGCCGACGAGCGGCTGGCGCGGCTGGACGTCACCGACGAGTTCCACCGCCTGCTCGCCGCGACCGCGGTCACCTACCTCGAGCACGGCAGCCGCGTCGACCTCGCCGCCGTGGCGCTGCACGTGCACCCCAACACGGTCAAGCACCGGCTGCGCCGTCTCGGCGAGCTGACCACCTTCGACGCTCCGCCGCCCCCGGGCGAGGCGCTCGTCCACGACCTGGCCTGGTGGTGGTCGCTGCGCACATGGCTGGCCCGGTGAACCGGCGGTTCACGCGGCCGGCCCGGTGAACCGGCGGTTCACGCGGCCGAACCGGCGGTTCACGCGGCGTTCGGCAGCCCGCGGCCGGCGACCGGCGGCCACGAGGGGTCCGCGCCGGCCGGGCCGCGCCGGTCCAGTTCGGCGCGCAGCCGGCGGGCGTGCCGCTCCATCTCCGCCATCCGCGCGGCGACCGCGCGGGCGTGCGTGCGCCGCCCGGCCGGCCGCCAGGCGGCGTCCAGCTCCGCCTGCCGGGTCGCGATGTCGGCCAGCGCCGCCTGGTACCCCTGGTGGTAGGCGACCTGGATCTCCCATTCGATCAGCTCGTGCACCGCGTCGGGCAGCACCATGAACCGCTCTCCCTCCGACCCCCATCGGAGCTCGCGGTGGCGGTGCGCCGCTACAGCACCGCGACTACAGCATCGCCAGATGTCCAGCATCGCGCGGGAGCGGCGGCGTGGCCAGGCCGGGCGTCCCGTCATCGATGGCCGCCCCGTAGACCCGCGCGGTGCGGGCCGCGGCCGCCGTCCAGGTGTAATCGCTGGTGACCTGGGTCCGGGCCCGGCCGGCGAGCCGCCGGGCCAGGGCGGGCTCCGCGAGCAGGTGGTCGACGGCCTCGGCCAGCCCGTCCGGGTCGGCGGGGGAGAAGGTGACGCCGTTGAGTCCGGGCTGCACGATCTCGGTCAGCCCGCCCGTCGCCGACACCGCGAGCGGGGTGCCGGCCGCCGCGCCCTCCAGCGCGATCATGCCGGACGGCTCGTACCCGCTCGGCACCACCAGCACGTCCGCGGCCGCCACCAGGGGGGCGAGGCGGTTGTGCTCGAGAAACCCGGTGAAGCTCACCGCCCGCTCCAGGCGCAGCAGCCGCGCCTGCCGGCGAAGCTGTGCCCGGCACGGCCCGTCGCCGGCGATCACGGCGCGCAGCCCGGGGTTGCGCTGGCGCAGCCTGGGCAGCGCGTCCAGCAGGTCGTGCACCCCCTTCTCGTGGACCAGGCGCCCGGCGTACACGAGAAGCGGTCCGACCCCGGCATAGCGCAGGCGGGCGGCGGCGGTCTCCACCGCGGACACCTCCCAGCGCTCCGGGTCGACCCCGTCCGGCACGACGTCGACGCGCCCCGGCGACAGGCCGAGCAGGTCGATCACCTGACCGCGCATGTACCGCGAGCACACCACCACACGACGGGCCTCATGGCCGAGCCGCCACTCGACGCCGTGCACCGTCGCGTCGACCTGCGGCGGCAACGGGCGCTGGTGACGCCCGGCCTCGGTCGCGTGGACGGTGCTCACCAGCGGAGCGCGCAGCCGGCGGGAGAGGGCGACCGCGGTGTTGCCGAGGATCCAGTCATGAGCGTGCACGACGTCGTAGCCGTCGTCGTGGATCGCCTGCATCGCGCGGTGCGTGGCCGCCCGGCTGAGCCCGACGGTCCAGGCCGACAGGCCGGCGGCCGAGGTGTCCGCCATGGGCACCGAGCGCAGCACCCGCACACCACCGGCGTCCTCGCCGTGCGGCGCGCCCGGGACCTCGCGGGTGAGGACCGTGACCCGGTGGCCCGCGCCGACCAGCGCCGCCGAAAGCCCTTGCACATGGCGGCCGAGGCCACCGATGACCGCCGGGGGAAATTCCCACGACACCATCAGGACACGCAGCGATCGGTGGGCAGGGTCGGGCATACGTCGCCTCCGCTGGCCTGCGGTGGATCGACGGCCGGCACCTTCCGCCCCCGTCCGGCCACCGACAGTAAGGGTACCGACGGGCCGAACGAACGGGAAAGGCGCTTCTCCAAGGTTTTCTTGATTCAGTACCGGTTACCACCGGTCGATGTGCAGGACCTCGTCGAGCGGCTGCCGGGGCGCCGGCCGGAAGCCGTCACCGGTGCAGTACGCCGTCGGGATCAGCGCGCCCTGGCGGACCTTCGGCGGCAGCCCGAGCAGCCGTGCCGCCTCGTCCTCGTACATCAGATGCAGGGTCGTCCACGCCGTCCCCAGCCCGCGCGCCCGCGCGGCCAGCATGAAGCTCCAGGCGGCCGGCAGCAGCGAGCCCCACAGGCCGGCCTGGCTACCCGTGCCCAGCCCGCGCGAGCCGACCTCGATGCACGGGATCACCAGCACGGGCACCTCGCCCATATGCTCGCCCAGGTAGGCGACGCTGTCGCCGACCCGGCGCTGCACCGCCGAGCGGGCAGGATCGTCGGCGAACAGCTTCCCGGCCGCCACCGGCAACTCCAGGTAGCGGGCAACCGCCCGCCGGTACAGGTCCCCGAGGACCGCGCGCTCGCCGGCGTCGGTCACCACGACCCAGTGCCACGACTGTGCGTTGGATCCGCTCGGCGCCTGCAGTGCGATCTCCAGACATTCCCGAACCAGCTCCATCGGTACGGGTCGAGTCAGGTCGAGCCGCTTGCGGACGCTGCGGGTGGTTGTCAGCAACTCGTCCGGAGTGAGGTCCAAGGTCGCCATGCCTGCCATCCTGCCGGACATGGACGTGTCTGGTGCGCCGGTAGGCGCGAACCGACCCCACGGTGGGACGGGCGTCCTTTGTGGACGGGCGAGCCGGGTCGGGCGGCTGTCTGGTTTGCTCGTCAGGTGCGCGGGTAACGGCGGACGCGGTATCCTAGCCGTTTCGGGCACCAAAAAAGGACAGCCAGAAACGCTGTCCTGCCAAGGGATTGTATTGACCAGGGAGTCCGTTTGTCAAGCGCCTCCGGTACTTTCGTTGACCAGCCTTCGAGCCCGGACCCACGCGAGGAGAAGCACATCGACGAGATCGGTCGCGAGCAGGAGTACGTCTCGACGCTGTACGGCCGGCTCGACGGCCTGCGGGCGGAGGCGGCGGGCCGGCTCAAGCGCTACCTGGGGGAGCCCGGCGGGACCCCGCAGGCGCGTTCCCAGCGGGAGAGCGCGGTCGGGATGTACAGCGAGCGCCTGGCCCAGTTGGACGCGGTGGAGAACGGACTGTGCTTCGGCCGGCTGGATTTCGACGGCGGCGGGCACCGCTACATCGGCCGGATCGGCATCTTCGACGATGCGGGCGACTACGAGCCGCTGCTGATGGACTGGCGCGCCCCGGCGGCCCGGCCGTTCTATCTCGCCACCGCGGCGTCGCCGGAGGGCGTGGCCCGCCGGCGGCACATCCGCACCAGGCGCCGCGAGGTCGTGGGGCTCGACGACGAGGTGCTGGACCTGGCGGCGGCCCGCGACACCCGGCACGAGGGGCTGACCGGGGAGGCAGCTCTGCTCTCGGCGCTGACCGCCGGCCGCACCGGCCGGATGCGCGACATCGTGGAGACCATCCAGGCCGAGCAGGACCGGGTCATCCGGTCCGGCCTGGGCGGCGTTCTCGTCATCCAGGGCGGGCCCGGCACCGGCAAGACCGCGGTCGCCCTGCACCGGGCGGCGTACCTGCTCTACACGTACCGGCGGGAGCTGTCCACCCGGGGCGTGCTCATCGTCGGCCCGAACGCGACCTTCCTGCGGTACATCTCGCAGGTGCTGCCGTCGCTGGCCGAGACCGGCGTGCTGCTGTCCACGCTCGGCGACCTGTATCCCGGCGTGGCGGCGCACCGCACGGAGCCGGCCGAGGCGGCCGAGATCAAGGGCCGGCTGGCGATGACCGAGGTGCTGGCGGCGGCGATCCGGGACCGCCAGCGGGTGCCGGAGGACGCCATCGAGATCATCATCGACGGCGAGACGTGGCGGCTGGACAGGGCGACCTGCGAGGACGCGCGCGCCGAGGCGCGCCGCTCAGGCAAGCAGCACAACCTGGCCCGCCCCATCTTCGACATGGCGGTGATCCACGCGCTGGCGCGGCAGTTCGCCGAGAAGGTCGGCCACGATCCGTTCGCCGAGGACGCGCTCGGCGGCGACGACGCGCCCGGCGAGGGAGCCCTGCTGTTCGACGAGGCCGACCTCGCCGAGGTCCGTCGTGAGCTCCGCGCCAACCTGGACGTCCGGGCGGCGCTCGACACGCTGTGGCCGATCCTCACGCCGCAGCGGCTGGTGGGTGACCTGTTCGCGGACGCCGGCCGCTTGGCCTCCGCCGCGCCGCGGCTCACCGGCGAGGAGCGCGCTTTGCTGCTACACGACCCGGCGGACGGCTTCACGCCGGCCGACGTGCCGCTGCTCGACGAGGCTGCCGAGCTGCTGGGCGAGGACGACAGCACCGCGAAGATGCTCGCGGAGCTGCGGCGGCGGCAGCGGATCGCGTACGCCCAGGGGGTGCTCGACATCACGGCCGGCTCGGCGTCGATGGAGTTCGAGGACGAGGCCGAGTCGGAGATCCTGACCGCGTTCGACCTGCTGGACGCCGGCCGGTTGGCCGAGCGGCACCAGGACGCGGACTACCTGACCGCGGCGCAGCGGGCGGCGGCCGACCGGACGTGGGCGTTCGGTCACGTCATCGTCGACGAGGCGCAGGAGCTGTCGCCGATGGCCTGGCGGCTGCTGATGCGACGTTGCCCGAGCCGGTCGATGACGATCGCCGGGGACGTTGCGCAGACCGGTGACCTCGCCGGCACGTCGTCCTGGCGGCAGGTGCTCGAGCCGTACGTGGCCGACCGCTGGCGCCAGGAGGCGCTGACCGTCAACTACCGCACGCCGGCCGAGATCATGGCGGTCGCCGCCGGGGTACTGGCCGGCATCGACCGGACGCTGCAACCACCCCGGTCGGTGCGCGACGCCGGCGAGCGCCCGTGGCGGCTGCGGATCGCGCCCGAGCGGCTGGCCGACCTGCTGGTCGAGGCCGTGGCCCGCGAGGCGGCCGCACTGGACGACCAGCTCGTGCGCGATGACGGGACGGGTGACGGCGGCCGGCTCGGGGTGATCGTCCCCGCCGGTGAGCTCGACCGGCTGGGCCGGTCGGTGGTCGCCGCGGTGCCCGGGGCGGCGATCGGCGAGCAGGCCGACCTGGCGAGCCGGGTGGTGGTGCTCACCGTGCGGCAGGCCAAGGGGCTCGAGTTCGACTCGGTGCTGGTGGTCGACCCGGCGCGGATCGTCGCCGAGTCGGTGCGCGGGCACAGCGACCTGTACGTGGCACTGACGCGGGCGACGCAGCGGCTCGGCGTGCTGCATGCCGGCGACCTGCCGGCGGCCATGAACGGGGCTTCCATGAACGAACTGGACAAGGCCGCCCTGGCCGAGCGGTAGCGGCGCCTATCCGGCCCGGCCGGGGCGCAGGCCGTCGAGTTTTAGGAGATCGGACGACAGAAAGAGACGTCATGAACCAGCCGAGCACCCCGCGTGCCGTATTCGAGCGCCTGCTGCAAGGGATCTCCGACGGAGCGTGGTCCGAGATCGCCGACCTCTACGCCGAGGACGCCGTCGTCGACATCCCGTTCGCGACGCCGCCGGTGCACATCGAGGGCCGCGCGGAGATCCACCGGCACTTCCTGCGCGGCGCCGACCTGCCCCTCACGCTGACCGCCCGCAACGTCGTCGTGCACGAGACCACGGATCCCGAGGTGGTCATCGCCGAGTTCGACTACGAGATCCAGGGCGTGCGGGCCGCGCGCTCCGCCAACGTGCAGGTTCTCCGGTTACGCGACGGGAAGATCGTGGCCACCCGCGACTACCACGACCACGCCGCGATCGCCGGTTCGCTCGTGGCGTAAGCCGCAGTCGCGGGATCCGGAAGATTTCCGTCCCGCGCCCGCTTGGTGCCTGTCGATGACACCCACGATCGGGAGGCACGACATGCGCATCGGCATCATCGGATCGGGAAACATCGGTGGCACCCTCGCCGCCTTGTTCGGCGCGCGGGGCCACGAGGTACGGCTCGCCAACTCGCGCGGCCCGCAGAGCCTGCGCGACCTGCCCGAGGGGGTGCGAGCGGCGACGGTGGAGGAAGCGGCCCGTGACAGCCAGGTGGTCGTCGTGGCCATCCCGTTCGGCCGCTTCACCGACCTGCCCGCCGAGGCGTTCGACGGCACGGTCGTCGTCGACACCGGCAACTACTATGCGCAGCGCGACGGCGCGATCCCGCAGATTGACGAGGGTTCCACCACCTCCACCGAGCTGGTCGCCGCGCACCTGAAAGGCGCGCGCACTGTCAAGGCCTTCAACACCCTGTACTACGTGAAGCTGCGCGAGGACGGCCGGCCGGACGCGCCCGCCGCCGACCGGCTCGCCATCCCCCTCGCCGGGGACGACGCGGACGCCAAGCGGATCGTCAGCGGGCTGATCGAGGAGATCGGGTTCGCCCCGGTCGACGCCGGCGCGCTCGCCGACGGTCGCCGCCAGGAGCCGGGCGCCCCCGTTTACGGCCAGCCGGTCGGGCCGGACCAGGCGCGCGAGCTGCTCGACAAGACACCGTAACCGGCACCGCGCGCAACCGGGTCGAGACGCTCACCTGACCCGCCCGGCACAGGTGTCGTGCCGGGCGGGACGGGACGGTCAGCAGACGGTGCTGGTGGAGCCGCCCGTCATGTTGAGGTAGCCGGTGACGTGGGTGCAGTGCGACGCGGTGTTCGCGGGCGGGCCCCACAGCTCGGCGCGGGTGGTGTTGTTGAGCTGGCGGTTATCGCGAGTCCACAGAGGACACTGCCGCGGCCTCGTCCGCGCGCTCGGCGAGCAGCTCCCGGACCTCCCGGATGTCGGTGGGCGACGTGCGGGAGGCGAGGTAGTACATCAGCGCGGTCGGTAGGAAGAACACCTGGAAGATGGCCAGGCCCGTGGCGTAGTTGGCCGGTGACGGCAGCGCGGTCGCGAGCGCCCGGAACACGACGCCGACGACGCCGTTGCCGGCTGCCCGGCCCACGCCGTTGACCAGGTTCCCCATGCTGTACACCGTGCCGCGGTGCTCCGGCGGGTTGACGTCGGCGATCAGGGCGAACCAGTTCGGGGAGTTGGCCGAGGTGAGGGCCAGCGCGCCGAGCGCGGTCAAGAACGTGACCGCCATCGCGGGCTGGGTGAACACGCTGGCCAGCACGGCCCGGGTGACCTGGCCGCCGGTGGCGTCGCGCGGCGCGTCGATGGACAGCGGCGCGAAGAACAGCACCAGGTAGAGCGGCACGCCGCCGAGGATGCCGACCGCGGCGACCAGCGCGCGGCCACGCGGGGTCCGTCGCTGCAGGCGGTCGCCGACCAGCCCGCCGACGATGGACAGGATGCCCCCGAGTTGGAACAGCGTCGCGAACAGGCTGCCGATGAGGATGGCGGTGGCTTCCGGGTACCCCTGCTGTTCCGCCTTCGCCTGCAACAGCCGCGGCAGCCACACCAGCGAACCGAAGGTCACCTGCGCGGTCAGGCCCTGCAGGATCAGCCAGACGTTGCTGCGGCGGCGCAGGATCGCCGGCAGGTCCTCGCGGCTGATCCGGTACTCGTAGTCGCCGCCGCTTTCGAACACGCGCGCCAGCTCGGGCTCGCTCGCGCCGCGCCGGATGTCATAGGTGAACACGTAGGCGGCCGTGGCGGTGACGCCGACCGCGGCGAGGATCCAGAACGGCCGGTGCCAGTCGCCGGCGCCGAGCACGCCGCCGAGCAGGGTGCCCGCGAGCGTGCCCGCGCCCTGCGACAGCCCCCACAGGCTCATCACCAGGCCGCGCCGGCGGGGCGCGATCAGGTCGCTGACGACGGAGTACCCGACGGAGCCCACCGCGCCGAGCCCCAGCGAGGCGACCATCTGGGCCGCGAAGAAGCCGGCGTAGCTGTGCCCGGCGAGCGCGGTGCCGGTGAGGCCGAGGGCCCACAGCAGCGTGCCGGCCATGAGCAGCGGCTTGCGGTTGCTCCGGTCGCCCCGGTAAGCCCAGGCGACCCCGGCAACCGCGGTCACCAGGAAGCTGACCGCGGTGACCAGGCCGACGCCGCTCTCCGGCACGGACAGGTCCCGGCTGATCGGGGTGACCAGGGGTGGGACGAGGCCGATCGCCACGTTGTCCAGCGACGCCAGCACGATGAACACGATCACGCTGTAGAGGCGGTGCGCGGCGGAGCCAGCCATACCGGCACCTAACCATCAGGAGGTTACAGACCGGCCTCAGGGTGGCC
>WNGE01000740.1_pt1 | contig 54976 bp, 45 predicted proteins | sample 5400651 | NCBI WGS metagenome assembly WNGE01 (sample SAMN13153370, study PRJNA577476) | soil metagenome | isolation source: 60 cm soil or saprolite under grassland replicate 2 | place: USA:California | collected 2016-06-15 | reverse complement strand
CGTCCACGACGAGCACCGGGCCGTCCAGGCCGCGGAGCGCGTCCCGGACGTCACCGGGCACCTCGAAGGCGTGCCACAGCGAGCTGAGCCGCTGCGCGCTGTTGTGCCGTCGCGGCCCCGGCCCGTCGCGGCCGTCCTGGCCGGCGTAGGCGAGCGCGCCGAGGTTCGGCAGCCGGCCCGCGCTGGCGAGCTGGCGGCCCAAGCTGGTGATCAGCCGCGGCCTGGTGCGTGACGGCAGGGCGAGCACGCCGGCCGGGCGCTGCGCCCAGTCCCAGGCGGCCAGCACCGTGATCACGGCGGCCAGCACCGGCTCGCTGACCGGCTCGTCCGGCGCGTCCTCGGCCAGCAGGGTCCTGAGCTGGCCGCCCCAGCCGATGTCGGTGAGCCGGCCCAGGGCCCGGCCCGGGTCGGCGGTCAGCTCGGGCGGGATCTTCCCGGCCGCGTCCACCCCGAGGGCCTTCATCCCGGTCGGCCACATCCGCCGCGGCTCGACCGTCACGCCCGGGCGGAGCAGCCGCTCGCGCGCCGCGGCCACGCTCGTTTCGGGAACCTCGCCGCCGACGCGCTGCCCGGTGCAGTTGTCACAGCGCCCGCACGCCGCGGCGGCCGGATCGTCGAGCTGCCGGCGCAGGTACTCCATCCGGCACCCGTCCGTGGCCAGGTAGGCCAGCATGGCCTCCTGCTCGCGGGCGCGCTCGGCGGCCACCCGTTCGTAGCGCTCGGCGTCGTAGTGCCACGGCTGGCCGGTCGCTGTCCAGCCGCCGCCGACCCGGCGCACCGCGCCGTCCACGTCGAGCACCTTGAGCATGGACTCGAGCCGGCCGCGGGACAGGTCCACGTGCGTCTCGAGCACCGCGGCCGACAGCGGCCGGTCCGCCTCGGCCAGGGCGGCGAGGGTGGCGCGGACCTGCCGCTCGGACGGGAAGGCCAGCGAGGCGAAGTAGGCCCAGATGTCCCGGTCTTCCCGGCCCGGCAGCAGGATCACGTCGGCGCGCTTGGTGGCGCGTCCGGCCCGGCCGATCTGCTGGTAGTAGGCGACCGGCGACTGCGGCGCGCCCAGGTGCACGACGAAGCCGAGGTCCGGCTTGTCGAAGCCCATGCCGAGCGCGCTGGTGGCGACCAGCGCCTTGACCCGGTTGGCGAGCAGGTCCTCTTCGGCCCGGGCCCGCTCGTCCGGTTCGTCCCGGCCGGTGTAGGCCGCCACCGGCAGCCCCTGCTCGCGCAGGAAGGCCGCGGTTTCCTGGGCGGCCGCGACCGTCAGCGCGTACACGATGCCGGACCCGGGCAGCTCGTTCAGCCGGGCCGCCAGCCAGCCGAGCCGCTGGTGCGCGGTGGGCAGCGTGACTACGGCCAGCCGCAGCGAGTCCCGGTCCAGCGGCCCGCGCAGCACCAGCGTCTCACCCGGAGAACCGAGTTGCTCGGCGACGTCGGCGGTCACCCGCGCGTTCGCGGTGGCCGTCGTGGCCAGGACCGGGATCGCGGCGGGCAGGCCGTCCAGCAGGGTCCGCAGCCTGCGGTAGTCGGGCCGGAAGTCGTGCCCCCAGTCGGAGATGCAATGCGCCTCGTCGATCACCACCAGGCCGGCCGACCGGCTCAGCTCGGGGAGTACCTGATCACGGAACGACGGGTTGTTCAGCCGCTCCGGGCTGACCAGCAGCACGTCCGCCTGGCCCGCGGCCACCTCGGCGTACAGCGCCTCCCACTCCGCGGTGTTGGCCGAGTTGATGGTGCGCGCCAGGATCCCGGCCCCCTTCGCCGCCTCGACCTGGTTGCGCATCAGCGCGAGCAGCGGAGACACGATCACGGTCGGCCCGGCGCCGCGGGCGCGCAGCAGCGCGGTGGCGATGAAGTAGACCGCGGACTTGCCCCAGCCGGTCCGCTGCACCACCAGCGCCCGCCGCCGGTCCGCGACCAGGGCGCGGATCGCGGTCCACTGGTCCTCGCGCAGCCGCGCGTGCTCGCCCGCCAGGGCCCGCAGGCACCGTTCCGCCTCGTCCCGAAGTTCTGCCTCGTTCTCGGTCATGCCCTCATTCGTACCAGCCGCCGCCGTCAGCCAGCCCGGATCCCGTATGTCATACTCGGGGCAAACATCGGATCTTTCCGGGCGGGGGACCGGACCCTGCCCGACGGGCGGGGAGGCACGGCTTGGCGGTAACCGACGAGGCCATCGAGAAGATCAAGGCCATGATCACGTCCGGCGCGCTGCGCGCGGGCGACCGGCTGCCGCGCGAGGCGGACCTGGCCGCCGACCTCGGGCTGTCCCGCAGTTCGCTGCGCGAGGCGGTGCGCGCGCTGTCCCTGGTCAACATCCTGGACGTGCGGCGCGGCGACGGCACGTACGTGACCAGCCTGGAGCCGCGGCTGCTGCTGGAGGCGCTGAGCTTCATCGTCGACTTCCACCGCGACGACACGTTGCTGGAGTTCCTCCGGGTCCGGCGCATCCTGGAGCCCGCCGCCACCGCGATGGCGGCGGAGCGGATTACCGCGGAGGAGAGCGATGGCCTGCGCGCCCTGCTCGACAGCATCGGACCGGACCCGGCGGCCGAGGAACTGGTGGCCAACGACCTGGAGTTCCACCGGCGGATCGTGGCCTGCTCGGGGAACTCGGTGCTCTCCTCGCTGCTCGAGTCGATGTCCGGGCCGACCACCCGGGCCCGGGTCTGGCGCGGCCTCACCCAGGCCGGCGCGCGGGCCCGGACGCTGGCCGAGCACCGGGCCATCCTGGAAGCGCTGGCCGCGCACGAGCCCGAGGTGGCCAGGTCCTGGGCGACCGTGCACATCGCCGGCGTCGAGCAGTGGCTAGCCTCAGTTCCGTGACCGACTACGTATCCATCAGGGACCTGGCTGTCTCCGCCGTCATCGGTGTGCACCCCTGGGAGCGCGAGATCGAGCAGCCCCTCGTCGTCAGCGTGGACATCGCCGCCGATGTGGCCAAGGCCGCGGCGAGCGACGAGCTAGCCGACGCGCTCGACTACTCAGCCATGGCGGAGACCATCGCGACCGTGCTGCGCGAGGGCAAGTTCCGCCTGATCGAGGCCGCAGCCGAACGCATCGCCGGGCGCCTCCTGGCGGATTTCCCGCTGTCCTGGCTGCGCCTCGAACTCCGCAAGCCCATCGCCAGCACCCCCGCCCCGGACGCCCCTACGGCCTATACCGCCGTGATCACCATCGAACGCACCCGCGAGATTCCATGATCATGTAAGAGTGCTTCCAGCTCGGTCCAGAGGACGTGGGGGATGGGGTGGAGAGATAGGAGGTGTCTGCTGTGATCTCCTCCGCGCTGCGCGCGCCCACCACCGCGGCGGTGACCGCGGGGTGATGCAGCGTGAACTGGAGCGCGGCGGCGGGGAGCGGGATGCCGTAGATGGCGCAGGCCTCGCGCATCCGGCGCGCCCGGGCCAGCAGGCCGGGCGGGGCCGGGGCGTAGTCGTAGGTCGCGTTGTCGCCAGGGCTGGCCAGGATGCCGCTGTTGAACACGCCGCCCGCCAGCACGGCGACCCCGCGCCGCTGGCACAGCGGGAACAAGCTGGCCGCCGCCGAGTCGTCGAGCAGCGTGTACCGGCCGGCCACCAGTACGCAGTCCAGGTCGCAGCGCTCGACGAGCCAGGCCAGCGGGGCGGGCGAGTTCATGCCGACGCCGACGGCGCGGACCGTGCCCTGGGCACGGAGTTCGGCCTCCGGCAGGATCTCGGTGGACGCCCCTGGCACCCGCGGCGCGCGGTAACGGCCGCCCGTCACCGTGGCGGGCGCGGCGAAGTGCTCGTGCAGGTGGTCGATCCACTCCAGCTGGCGCCCCTGCGTGGTGCCGGACAGCGCGATGAAATCGAACATCGACAGGTGCTGGACGATCTCGCACAGGCCGACCCCGCCGGCGTGCGGGCAGACCGGCACGCCGAACTTCGCGGCCAGCAGCAGGTTGGCGATGTTCTCGTTGACCCCGGCCACGCGGCAGGCGTCGATCTGCATGATGTCGATGGCGCCGGCCTGCAGCAGCTGCTTGAACATAACCGGGTTGGCGACGTGCTCGCCGGTGGCCACCCGGAGCGGCCGCACCGCCCGGCGGATGGCCGCCGTGCCGAGGATGTCCTCCGGTGCCGTAGGCTCCTCCACCCACGCGGGCCGGAACGGCGCGAGCTCGCTGATCCAGGCGATGGCGGTCGGCACGTCCCAGACCTGGTTCGCGTCGATGGCGATGCCGACGTCCTCGCCCACCGCTGACCGGGCGATCGCGCAGCGGCGCTTATCGTCGGCCAGCGACGCGCCGACCTTGATCTTGACCTGGCCGAAACCCTCGGCCACGGCCTCCTCGCACAGCGCGGCCAGGCGCTCGTCGGAGTAGCCGAGCCAGCCGGGTCCGGTCGAGTAGGCGGGGTAGCCGTCCCGGTAGAGCGCGGCGATCCGCTCGTTCCGGCCCGCCGCGCCGCGCTCGAGCAGCGCCAGCGCCTCGTCCGGGGTGAGCGCCTCGGACAGGTAGCGGAAGTCGACCAGGGCGGTGATCTCCTGCGGGCTCATCTCGGCGAGCAGCAGCCACAGCGGCTTGGCCGCGCGGCGGGCGGCCAGGTCCCAGCACGCGTTGAGGACCGCGCCGGTGGCCATGTGCATGACGCCGCAGGACGGGCCGAGCCAGTGCAGCGGGCTGTCACTGACCAGGCGCCGGCCGAGCCCGCCGAGGTCGGCGAGGACCTCGTCCAGGTCCTGTCCGGCCAGGAACGGCTCGATCAGGCGGATCGCGGCGAGCTGGACGTCGTTGCCGCGGCCGATGGTGAACGCGAACCCGTGCCCGGACAGCGCGGGATCGGCCGCGTCGGTCCTGATGACCACGTAGGCGGCCGAGTAGTCGGGCGCCGGGTTCATCGCGTCGGACCCGGCCAGCGTGCGCGAGGTCGGGAAACGGACATCGAACGTGTCGAGCCCGGTGATCGTCGTCATTCGGCTCGCTCCCTGAATCAGGCCGGCCTCGGCCGGATGCGCAGGCCCTGCATGCCGCCGTCCACGGCCAGCGCGGTGCCCGTGGTGGCCCCGGCCAGCGGGCTGGCCAGGTAGGCGATGGCCGCGGCGACCTCGTCCGCGCTGACCAGCCGCCCTATCGGCTGACGCGCGTTGAGCGCGGCGCGTTCGGCCGCCGGGTCGGGCGCGGCGTCCAGCAGCCGGCCTACCCACGGGGTGTCGGCCGTACCCGGGGTCACGCAGTTCACCCTGATGCCCTCGGCCACGTGGTCGGCCGCCATGGCCAGCGTGAGCGAGTAGACGGCGCCCTTGGTCGCGCTGTACAGCGCCCGCTGCGGCAGGCCCGCTGTGGCCGCGATCGAGCAGGTGTTGACGATCGCGGCCTGGCCGCGCTCCCGCGCCGCCTGGCGGAGCAACGGCAGCGCCGCCCGGGTCGCACGGACGATGCCGAGCACGTTCACGTCGAGCACCCGGTGCCATTCGGCGTCGTCGTTGTCCTCGACCGTGCCGGCCGCGCCGATGCCCGCGTTGTTCACCACGATGTCGAGCCGGCCCAGGGCCCGCCCGGCCTCGGCGACGGCGGCGCGGACCGCGGCGTCGTCGGTCACGTCGGCCAGGACCGGGTAGAGGTCGGTGCTTTCACCGTCCACCTTGACCCGGTCGAGTACGGCCACGCGGGCGCCGCGGCCGGCCAGCAAGCGGGCCGTGGCCAGGCCGATCCCTGAGGCGCCCCCGGTGACCAGCGCCGCCAGCCCGGCGAACTCTCCAGATTGCTCCACCATAGATCCGATGTAAACCCATAACGCTGCTACTGGTCTAGGGTGCCGGTCAGCGGCGGCGCCCGCGCGGTTTAGCCGAGGACCTTGCGCCGGAACTGGCGGACCGCCAGCGGCGCGAAGACCAGCAGCATCGCCACGGACCAGCAGACCACCGCGAGCTCGGGGTGCTGCATCGGCCAGGAGTGCACCGAGGCGGCCGGGTTCGGGTTGCCGAACAGGTGCCGGGACGCGGCAGCCAGCGCGGACATCGGGTTCCACTCCGCCACCGGCTGCAGCCAGCCCGGCATGCCCTGGATCGGCACGAACGCGCTGGACACGAACGTCAGCGGCAGGAAGATGATGAACCCGGTCGCCTGCGCCGCCTCCGGGCTGCGCAGGACCATGCCCAGGCAGACTCCCACCCAGGTGAACGCGTAGCCGAACAGCAGCGCCAGCGCGAGCGCCTCGGCCACGTCGGCCGCGCCGGTGTGCACCCGCCAGCCGATGGCCAGCCCGACGCAGACCACCACGGCCGCGCCGATGAGCTGGGTGAGCAGTTCGGCGATGGACCGCGCCACCAGCACCGCCCAGCGCGACATGGGCAGCGACCTGAACCGGTCCATCAGCCCGGTGGACATGTCGGTGACCAGCGCGACGGCCACGCCGGGCGCGGTCTGGGCCAGGCCCATCCCGAGCATCCCGCCGATCAGGTACTCGTGGTAGCTGCCGTGGCCCGGCAGCAAGATCGCGCCGCCGAACACGTAGGCGAACATCAAGATGAAGATGACCGGCATGATCGTGACGTCGGCCAGCGTCTCCGGCTCCCGCCTGATCCTGGCGATGCTGCGCTTGGTCAGCACCCACACGTCGGTGGCGAAGTGCGATACTGAGCTGCGCCCGTACGTGACGTCCCGTTCGGAGACAAGCTCGGCCGTGATCGCGGTCATGCGGCCACACTCCCTTCCTCATCGTCGCGGCTGTCTTCGGCCGGGGCGGTGACGTGGCCGGTCAGGGACAGGAACACGTCGTCGAGCGACGCGCGCTGCATGGTCACGTCGTTGACCGGGACCCCGGCCCGGTCCAGGGCGCGCACCACCTGCGTGGTCAGGCCCTCGGCCGCGGTGACGGGCACGGACAGCCGCCGCCCGTCCTCGTCCGCCTGGACGCCGCCTGCGGCGTACGGCTTGACCGCGACGATCGCCGCCTCGATGTCCGCGCCCGCGGCCAGCGCCACCTCGAGGTGCTCGCCGCCCAGGGAGGACTTGAGCTGGTCGGGCGTGCCCTCGGCGATCACCGTGCCGCCGTCGATCACCGCTATCCGCCCGGCCAGCTGATCGGCCTCGTCCAGGTACTGCGTGGTGAGCAGCAGCGTCGTCCCCGAGTCCGCGAGCCCCCGCACGATCTCCCAGGTCATGGCGCGGGCGTTCGGGTCCAGGCCGGTGGTGGGCTCGTCCAGGAACAGCACCGACGGATAGCCGATCAGGCTGGCGGCCAGGTCCAGCCGCCGTCGCATGCCGCCCGAGTAGGTCTTGACCGCCCGCCCGGCCGCCTCGGTGAGGCCGAACCGCTCGAGCATCTCGTCGGCGCGGCGCCGGGCCGCGTTCGCGGTGAGCCGGCTCAGCTGGCCGATCATGACCAGGTTGGCCCGGCCGGTCAGGTACTCGTCCAGCGCCGCGTACTGCCCGGTGAGGCCGATCATCCGCCGGACCTGAGCCGCCTCGGTCACCACGTCGTGCCCCAGTACCTGCGCCCGGCCCCGGCTCGGGCGCAGCAGGGTGGAGAACACGCGGACGGCGGTGGTCTTGCCCGCGCCGTTGGGTCCGAGCAGTCCGTAGACCGTGCCGGCCGGCACCGTCAGGTCCAGCCCGGCCAGCGCCTGCGTCTTCCCGTAGGTCTTGACCAGTCCTTCCGCCAGGATGGCGGGAGTCTCGTCCATCATCACTCCCCGTTACTCGTACGTTGTACGTTCCAGTACGATGTACCATAGCAGTACGGTGTACGAGCAAGCAAGTCTCTATCTCGTCGCGGCCAGGACGTGACTGGCCTCGCTGGTTCGGGCATGCTGGGCGGCGAAGGGAGTAACAGTGAGCGAGCAGGAGGAGGCGAGCAGGGCGCCCGGCGCGGGCGGGCAGGACGAGGAGCAGTGGCCGTTCTTCCGGTACCCCCGTGACTACCCGCACTCCCCCCGGGCGGCCCGGGAGGCTGCCCGCGAGGAGAAGATCGCCGGCCACGTCCAGCGGCACAGGGCACGGGGGGTGCAGCCGCCGCGCCGTGACCGGGGGCTATCCCGGGACGAGATCGTCAGCGCCGCCATCGCGGTGGCCGACGCCGAAGGCCCCGAGGCGATCAGCATGCGCCGCATCGCGCGGGAAGTCGGGGCCGGGGCAATGTCCTTGTACTGGCACGTCGCGTCCAAGGAAGAACTGCTCGACCTGATGCTGGACGCGATCGAGGCGGAGATCGAGGTGCCCGAGCCGACCGGTGACTGGCGGGCCGACCTTGGCGCGTTCGCCCACCGGACCCGGGCGGCGCTGCGCCAGCACCAGTGGGCGGTGGAGTTCATCGGCACCAGGCCGCCGTCCGGGCCGAACGACGTGCGGAACCTCGAACGCCTGCTCAGCCTGCTCGACGGGATCGGCGTGGACGACTACGGGGTGGTCATGGGCGTCTTCATGACCGTCGCCACCTTCGTCATCGGCGCGGTCATCCGCGAGGCCCAGGAGGTGCGCTTCCAGGCCGAGCAGGAGCGAGTCGAGGCCAGCATGACCGCCGAGGAGATCCAGGCCGAGCACGAGCGCTTCCGCGGCTGGTTCGAGAAGTCGGGCCAGTACCCGCGCATCGCCCGGCTGATGAAGGCCGGCATCGACCCGGACGACCCGGCCACCAGGGACGAGCGCTTCCAGTTCAGCCTGGACTGCGTCCTGGACGGCATCGCCGCTCGCATCGCCCTCGCCGCCGCCCCCGGACCGGGCATGAACCCGGCCCGTTAGGCTGACAGCGTGGCTGAACAGGCGGACCCGGACCCGTTGCCGGACGGGACCGCCGACGTCTGGTGGGCGCGCCGGACCGACGCCTCGCACCGGCTCGCCGCGGTGCTCGACGAGACCGAGCGACGGCGCTGGGTGGCCTACCGGCGGCCGGAAGACCGTGAGCGGTTCCTGGTCGGCTGCTCGCTGGCCAAGGCGGCGCTCGCGCGGTACACCGGCCGGGCCCCGGCGGACGTGCGCTTCGACCGGACCTGCGTGGCGTGCGGCGAGCCGCACGGCAAGCCGGCCGTCGCGGGCGGCGGACCCGGGCATTCGGTCGCGCACTCGGGCGACCTGATCGCGGTCGCGGTGGCGCGGGCGCCGGTCGGCGTGGACGTCGAGCAGGCCGAGGGACGCCGGCACCTGCTCGGCGGTGACGGCGATCCCGAGGCGCTGGGGCGCATGGTGCTGTCAGCGGCCGAACAGGCCGCGCTGGCCGCGGTCCCGGCCGGCGGCCGGGCTCGCGCCTTCCTGGTCGCCTGGACCAGGAAGGAAGCCGTGACCAAGGCGACCGGCGACGGGATGCGGGCCGCGTTCAGCGAGGTGGTCGTGGCCGCGGACGCCGGGCCGCCCCGGGTGGAGTCCTGGCCGTATCCGCGGTCCCCGCGGGACGTGTCCCTGCTCGACCTGGACGTGGACGCCGGGTACGTGGCGGCGCTCGCGGTGCTCGGGCGCTGCGAGGCGGTGCGGGCCAGGGATGGTTCGGCGCTGCTGGCCGAGCTTGACCGCGGGCGCGTTGTGTAGCGTGGCGGGCGGAGGCGGCTGATGCGTATCGGGTTGTTCGTGACGTGCCTGACCGACACGCTGTTCCCGGACACCGGCAAGGCCGTGGTGACGGTGCTGGAGCGGCTCGGCCATCAGGTGGATTTCCCGGCGGGCCAGTCCTGCTGCGGCCAGATGCACTTCAATACCGGCTACCGCCGGGAGGCGGTGCCGATGGCGCGCGGGTTCGCCGCGGCGTTCGGCGGCTTCGAGGCGGTGGTCACCCCGTCGGCCTCGTGCGCCTCCATGGTCAGGGAGTATTTCCCGGTGCTGGCGGCCGAGGCCGGCGATCCCGGCCTGGCCCGGGCGGTGGCCGAGGTCGTGCCCCGGACTCACGAGCTCTCCGTGTTCCTGGCCGACGTGCTGGGCGTGACCGACGTGGGCGGGTACTTCCCGCACCGGGTGACGTACCACCCGAGCTGCCATTCGCTGCGGATGCTCAAGGTGGGGGACGCCCCGCTGCGGCTGCTGCGCGCGGTCCGCGGCCTGGACCTGGCCGACCTGCCGGACGCCGAGGCGTGCTGCGGGTTCGGCGGCACGTTCGCGGTGAAGAACCCGGACGTGTCGGCGGCGATCTGCGCGGACAAGGTGGCGGCGGTCCGGATGAGCGGCGCCGAGGTGCTCTGCGCGGCGGACAACTCGTGCCTGATGCACATCGGCGGGGCGCTGGACCGGCAGCGGTCCGGGGTGGCGGTCATGCACCTGGCGGAGATCCTGGCCCGGACCGAGGGGGCGCGGTGACCGTGCCGACCGGCGGCAGCATGCCGACCTACCTGGGCATGCCGTCGTTCCCGGCCGCGGCCAGGATCGCCGTGGCCGATTCCCAGCTGCGGGCCAACCTGACGCACGCCACGCACACGATCCGGGCCAAGCGCGCCGGCGCGGTCGCCGAACTCTCCGACTGGGAGGAGCTGCGCCAGGCGGCCAAGGCGATCAAGGACCACACGCTGGCCCACCTGGACACCTACCTGCTCCGGCTGGAGGCCAACGTCACCCGGGCGGGCGGGCACGTGCACTGGGCGGCCGGCGCGGACGAGGCGAACGCGATCGTGGCCGGGCTGGTCCGCGGCGCAGGCGCCGACGGGATCGTCAAGGTCAAGAGCATGGCCACCCAGGAGACCGGGCTGAACGAGGCGCTGGCCGCCGGCGGCATCACCGCGCTGGAGACCGACCTGGCCGAGCTCATCGTCCAGCTCGGCCACGACCGGCCCAGCCACATCCTGGTCCCGGCCATCCACCGGAACCGGGCCGAGATCAGGGAGATCTTCCGCACCCGGATGCCGGGCGCCCCGGCCGGGCTGACCGACGACCCGCAGGCCCTGGCCGCCGCCGCGCGGGCGCACCTGCGCCAGGCGTTCCTGTCCGCCCAGGTGGGCGTGTCCGGCGCGAACTTCGCGATCGCCGAGACCGGCTCGCTGGTGGTGGTGGAGTCCGAGGGCAACGGCCGGATGTGCGTGACGCTGCCGCGGACGCTGATCTCGGTGGTCGGCATCGAGAAGATCCTGCCGTCCTGGCGGGACCTCGAGGTGTTCCTCGCGCTGCTGCCCAGGTCCTCGACCGCCGAGCGGATGAACCCGTACACCTCGACCTGGACCGGGATCAGGCCCGGGGACGGCCCGGAGAACTTCCACCTGGTGCTGCTGGACAATGGCCGCACCTCGGCGCTGGCCGACCAGACCGGCCGCCAGGCGCTGCGCTGCATCAGGTGCTCGGCCTGCCTGAACGTATGCCCGGTCTACGAGCGGACGGGCGGCCACGCCTACGGCTCGCCGTACCCGGGCCCGATCGGCGCGATCATCTCCCCGCAGCTGCGCGGCGTCACCTCCCCGGCCGACGCGTCGCTGCCGTACGCCTCCACGCTGTGCGGCGCTTGCTACGAGGTGTGCCCGGTGGCGATCAACATTCCCGAGGCGCTGGTGCACCTGAGGGCCATGGTGGTGGACGCCAAGAGAGAGAAGCACTTTTCCGCCGAACGGGCGGTGTTCTCGCTCTCCGGGCGGGTCCTTCGCTCGCCCCGGCTGCTGGCCGCCGCGCAGCGAGCCGCCGCGGTAAGCGGCCGGCTCGTGGCCAGGTCGGGCCGGATCAGGCGGCTGCCGCCGCCGCTGGCCGGGTGGACCGAGACCAGGGACGCCCCGGCCCCGCCGCCGGAATCGTTCCGCGCCTGGTGGTCCAGGACCCGGTCATGAGCGCCGCCGCCCGAGACCAGATCCTGGCCCGGATCCGCGCCGCCAACCGCGCCGCGGACCGCGATGCCGACGCCGACGCGGCGTACGAGGCACTGTCCCGCCGGTACCTGCGCGCCCACCACGACCCCGGCGGGCACGACATCACCGCCCTGTTCGCCGAACGCGCAGCCGACTACCGCGCCGTCGTCGAGCGCGTGCCGGGGTCCGGGCCCGCCGCCATCGCCGCGGCCGTCGCCCCCGTGCTGGCCGCGCGCGCCGCCGCCGTGCCCGGCCCGGTGCTGGTACCAGACGGGCTCCCCGCCGGATGGCTGGCCGAACTGCCCGGCGAGATCACGCTGGTCCGCGACGAGCCCCCGCTTTCCCCGGCCGAACTCGACCGGATGAGCGGCGTCGTCACCGGCTGCGCGGTCGCGGTCGCCGAGACCGGGACGATCATCCTGGACCACGGCCCCGGCCAGGGCCGCCGCGCGCTCACCCTGGTGCCCGACTTCCACCTGGTCGTCGTGCGCGACGACCAGGTCGCCGCCGACCTGGCCGACGCGTTCGCCCGGCTCGATCCGGCCCGGCCGCACACCCTCATCTCCGGTCCCTCCGCCACCAGCGACATCGAGCTCATCCGGGTCGAGGGTGTGCACGGCCCGCGGAACCTGCACGTGCTGCTCACCCGATCCTGAAGCCGGGAAACGCTAGGGCTCGGGCTCGCAGACTAGCGCCCGTCCGCGCGCCGCCCGCGGACAACGCCCACCCGCGCCACCGTCAGAAAGCGCCCACCCGCGCCACCGGCGGGCGTGCCGGGTCTTCATGATCCCGAAGGATCTAGTACTCGCTGCGGTACCAGATCCTTCGTGATCATGAAATTCCGCCACTGTTCGGAGCGTTTGCCATGATCGCGAAGACTTTACTACGGCCTGGAGTAGTAAATCCTTCGTGATCATGAAGAATCCGCTGCCGTGGCGGGACGCGGGCGGCTGAGGCGCGGCGCACGCGAGATGGGGCACGCGACGCTGGCGCCGGAGACGCGGCGCCGGAGGCGCGGAGCGGGGGCGGCAGGGGAGCCGAAGAGCCGCGCAGGCTGGTACGGTCGGCGATCGCTCCGGGCGAACGCCGGGCGGAAATTTATCGGGGCTCTTCTTTCTTGAGTGGGTATGACTCAAGCTTTGGAGGCCATCAATGAGTGAAACGCTCACGCTGCCGGTGCTGCCCGTCGACGACGAGGTGGTGCTGCCGGGGATGGTGGTGCCGCTGGAGACGTCACAGCCGGAAGTTGGCGCCGCCATCGACGCGGCCCGGATGCCGTCGCGGCAGGTTCCCGGCATGCGTTCGGAGACAAAGGCGCGGGTGCTGCTCGTGCCGCGGCTGGCCGATCGCGGGCTCGCCGGCGTCGGCACGCTCGCCGTGGTTGAGCAGGTCGGGCGGCTGCCCGGCGGGCAGCCCGGCGCGGTGGTGCGCGGCACCGCCAGGGTCAAGATCGGTTCGGGTACCACCGGCCCCGGCGCGGCGCTGTGGGTCGAGGGCACCGTGATCGAGGAGACCAATCAGGGCCCGCGCGCCGACGAACTCGCCCAGCAGTACAAGACCCTGATCACCAGCATGTTGCAGCAGCGCGGCGCCTGGCAGGTCATCGACGCGATACAGCAGCTCACCGACGCGTCCGCGATCGCGGATCGCGCGGGCTACTCGAGCTACCTGTCGACCACGCAGAAGCTGCAGCTGCTCGAGACCGCCGACCTGGTCCAGCGCCTAGAGCTGGTGGTCGGCTGGGCCAAGGACCAGCTGGCCGAGATGGAAGTGGCCGAATCCATCCGCAAGGACGTCTCCGAGGGCATGGAGAAGCAGCAGAAGGAATTCCTGCTCCGCCAGCAGCTCGCCGCGGTCCGCATGGAGCTGAACGAGCTGACCGGCGGGGACAAGGGCACCGAAGAGGACGACTACCGGGCCCGCGTGGAGGCGGCGAACCTGCCGGAGAACGTCCACGAGGCCGCGATGCGCGAGGTCGACAAGCTCGAGCGGACCTCGGACCAGTCGCCGGAAGTCGGCTGGATCAGGACCTGGCTCGACACCATCCTCGATATCCCGTGGGACGAGCGGACCGAGGACGCCTACGACATCGCCGGCGCGCGGCAGATCCTCGACGAGGACCACACCGGGCTCGACGACGTGAAGGACCGGATCATCGAGTACCTGGCGGTGCGCAAGCGGCGCAGCGACCGCGGCCTCGGGGTCGTCGGCGGCCGGCGTTCCGGTGCCGTGCTCGCCCTGGTCGGCCCGCCCGGCGTGGGCAAGACGTCGCTCGGCGAGTCGGTCGCGCGGGCCATGGGCCGCAAGTTCGTCCGGGTCTCCCTGGGCGGCGTCCGGGATGAGGCGGAGATCCGCGGGCACCGGCGCACCTACGTCGGCGCGCTGCCCGGCCGGATCGTCCGGGCCATCCGCGAGGCGGGCACGATGAACCCGGTCGTGCTGCTCGACGAGGTCGACAAGGTCGGCAGCGACTTCCGGGGCGACCCGGCGGCCGCGCTGCTCGAGGTGCTCGACCCGGCGCAGAACCACACCTTCCGCGACCACTACCTCGAGGTCGACCTCGACCTGTCCGACGTGGTGTTCCTGGCCACGGCAAACGTGCTCGACTCGATCCCTGGGCCGCTGATCGACCGGATGGAGCTGGTTCAGCTGGACGGCTACACCGAGGACGAGAAGGTCGCCATCGGCCGGGACCACCTGCTGCCCAGGCAGCTGTCCAAGGCGGGCCTGAACGCCGATGAGATCACGCTCACCGACGACGCGCTGCGGCTCATCGCGGCCGAGTACACCCGCGAGGCGGGCGTCCGGTCGCTGGAGCGGGCTATCGCCCGGGTGCTGCGCAAGGTGACCGCGAAGGAGTCGCTTGAGCCGGGCACGCTCCCGGTGACGGTCTCTCCCGAGAACCTGCGTGACTACCTGGGGCGGCCCCGGTTCACCCCGGAGACCAAGCTGACGTCGAGCGACCGCCGCACGGCGGTGCCCGGCGTGGCGACCGGCCTGGCAGTGACCGGCGCGGGCGGTGACGTGCTCTACATCGAGGCGTCCCTGGCCGGCCGGGAGACCGGCGAGACCGGGGTCACGCTCACCGGGCAGCTCGGTGACGTGATGAAGGAATCGGCCCGGATCGCGCTGTCCTACCTGCGCTCGCACGGCGGCGAGCTGGACCTGCCGGTCGGCGAGCTCAAGGACCGCGGCGTGCACGTGCACGTGCCGGCCGGAGCCGTGCCCAAGGACGGGCCGAGCGCGGGCGTCACGATGACCACCGCGCTGGCGTCGCTGCTGTCCGGGCGGCCGGTCCGCTCCGACGTGGCGATGACCGGTGAGGTCTCGCTCACCGGGCGGGTGCTGCCCATCGGCGGCGTGAAGCAGAAGCTGCTCGCCGCGCACCGGGCCGGGATCACCACGGTGCTCATCCCGCAGCGGAACGAGCCGGACCTGGACGACGTCCCGGCCGAGGTGCTCGAGAAGCTGGACGTGCACACCATGGGCGATGTCCGCGACGTGCTCGCGCTCGCGCTCGAGCCCGCGCAGGTCCCGCAGGTCGCGGGGGCGGCTGCCTAGCGGCCGGAAACCGCGACCTCAGCTGGCGCCGGGATCGCCGTCCTGTTCGGCGGCGCCCGGCGCCGCTGTCTGCGGGCCGGGCTCGGAGGCCGCCGGGAACACGTCCGTGGCGGCCAGGTCCCAGATGTAGCTGGGGTCCTCGGCCGGTCCGGCGCTTACCGGGGCCGAGCCGGACGAGCCAGACGGGCCAGACGGGCCAGACGCGGCGGACGGCGCCGTATCACCGCTGAGGACCAGGCCGGCCGCGCGTGACGGCACGGTGAAATCCGGGGCTTGCGGCGGCGCGTAGTCGACCGGGACCGGGGCCGCGGCGAAGCCGAGGCTCTGCCGGGTCGGCAGGCCCGGGCCGGGCTCGGCCTCGGGCGCGGGCCGCGGCGGGAAGTCCGGGTCCGGCGACGCGTTGACGTCAAACGGCGCGGGCAGCATGGCGCCGGGCGGCCCGGCCGGCATCGCCGCCACATCCCCCGGCACCCTGATGCCCGGTCCCGGCGCAAGCGCGCTGTTCGGCACCGACGGCAGCGGCCCGAACGTACGCACAGGCTCCGGTGCGGGCGCCCAGGGCGGGCCCGCGGGCGCCGGGGCCGCCCTGGTGGCCGTCCTGGCCGGCTTCGGCGCCGGGGCCATGACCGGGCGGAACGGCTCGGCCGGGGGCGGCTGCATCTCGCCCAGGCTGCTGCCACCCTGCCAGCCTCCGGTAGCGGCCCAGCCGCCGGTGCCTGACCGCCCGGGCGGCGGCGCCGGCTGAGACCGGCTGGAACCCTGATGCCCGGTGACAGGCCCGGTGACCGCCCCGGACACGGGCTGCGGCATGCGCTGCTCGTGCTGGCCGCGGGGGCGGGCATCAGGGTTCCGGCGGGGCGCCGCTTCCGCGGCTGCGAGCAGGGCCCGCTCCCGCCGGGAACGAATGACCAGGAGCAGCGCCGCCAGCAGCACGATCAGCACGCACAGGCCGCCCACCACGTACCGGACCAGAGAGCCGGCCAGGTCGCTGGCGTTGGCCCCGTGGGCGGCCGTGGTCGACAGGCGCTGTCCGGACTGGCTCGGCCGGGCCGTGGCGGCGGGCCGGCGCGGTTCCGCGGCAGCGTTGATGGAGGCGGCCAGGCTGACCGCCTTGGCGGCGTCGATGATGCCGCGCCCGGTGCCCGGTGCGCCGGTCCCGCCGGTGGTGGAGCCGGTGGTCGGGCCGGCGGTCGTGCCCCCGGTCAGCGCCTGGCCGACCTGGGCGGCGGACAGGTGCGGGAACCGGGACCGGATGAGCGCGGCCACGCCGGCCACGATGCCGCTGGACGTGCTGGTGGAGCTGATCCGGGTGTAGCCGTCGGGCGGGACCGCGGCGGTCAGGCCGACGCCGGGGGCGGTCAGCGACACGTACGAATGCCGGTTGCTGAACGGGGCGAGCCGCTCGTTCCTGGCGATCGCGCCGGCCGCGATGACCCCGGCGTACGCGGCCGGATGGTCCGTCAGGTCAGGACCCTGGCCGTCGTCGCCTGCCGGGGCCACCAGCACCACGTTCTTGCGCAGCGCGTATGCCACCGCCGCCTGCTCGGCCGGGCTGCCACCGGCCGCGGCCGGGCTGCCCTGGCCGGTCAGGCCGGCCGTGCCCGGGTCCAGCGGCAGGTCGATGATCCGGGCGCCGTGGTCGACCGCGTAGATGATGCCGCTGGCGATGGCGCCGGGCAGCCGCCGGGCGATGGCCCGGTCGGAGTTCAGCGGGTCGTTGAACTCCAGGCTGACCCGGATGGACAGGATCCTCGCCGCGGGCGCGACGCCGAGCAGGCCGGCCGCGCGGCCGGTATCGTGCCCGTGCCCGGCGATGGCCCCGGCGACCTCCGTCCCGTTGATGCCCCAGAACGGCCCGGCTTGCGTCCGGCCCGAGCCGCTGAAGTCGGGGCCCGTGGTCACCGAGCCGGTGAGGTCCGGGTGCCGCGGGTCGACGCCCGTGCCCAGCACGGCCACGGTGATCCCGGCACCCTCGGTGGACGGCCAGGCCTGCCTCACGTGCAGGCTGCCCAGCCACCACTCCTGAGCCTGGACGCCCCGGCCCGCGGCGCCGTAGCTCGCGGCGGCCCGCGCCGGAGCAGGCCCGCAGACCCAGGAAATGACAATAGCCGCAGCTAGCCCTGAGGCGACTGAGACCAGGGTGCTACGGAAGGATGGGTGTGACACTTGGTCAGATAACTCCTCCGAGACTGGCCGGGCTAGCCTGCGGCGGCGATGTCCCGACCCGGCTTGTCGTAATCGTGCCATGCGGTCGCCGTGCGCGGAATGCGTCACGGCTGAATACTTTGGGGTATCGCCGTGATCGATATCTGCGCGCCGGGCGGCAATCCGAGTCGCTGGCCCGCGTTCCCGCCCTTCACCGCCACCGAGACCAGTCCCGCGCTGTCCGTGTACACCACCAGCTCGCCGGCGGCCACCGCGCCGAACGTATCCCGGTAGGGCAGCGTCAGCTTCCGGTGGCCGAGCCGCATGAGCACCGTGCCGCCCGGCTTGACGCCGATTTCCGCCGCGTCCGCCGCGGTGACGGAGAGCTGGACGTTGCCGAACCGGTCGACGGTCAGCACCTCTCCCGTGGCGGTGAAATCGCGGACCATCCGCTCCGGGGCGGGCAGCGCGACCAGCCCGGCCACGTCGATCTCCGGCCCGGCCGCGGCCAGTTCCGCGCCCGCCGCCAGGTGCGCCGCCACCGGCATGAAGATGTCCCGGCCGTGGAAGGTCGGCGTCACCGGGGTGAGCCACAGATCCCGGTTGGTCAGGCTGTACGCGCGGTCCGCGCCGCCCGCCGCGGTCAGCGCCCAGGACAGCAGGCCGTTGTCCGGGCCGATGAAGACCGAACCCCCCGCCGCCACCGCGATCCCGCGCCTGGCCGTTCCCACGCCCGGGTCGACCACTGCCACGTGCACCGACGGGGGCAGGTAGGGCACGGCCTGCGCCAGCACCGCCGCGCCGCGCCTGATGTCGCCCGGCGGGATCAGGTGGGTCACGTCGATGATGTCCGCGTGCGGCGCGATCCGGGCGCTGACCCCGTGGCAGGCGGCCACGAAACCGTCCTCGAGCCCGTAGTCGGTGAGGAAGCTCAGGTAGCGAAAACGGTCCACGATCCGTGAGCGTACGTCGCCCGTGCGCGCAGGTACAGGGCCCCGGGAAACCCCGGACGTCGGGTACGGTCGCAATGACGGGTCCTGGAGGAGGTGGCATGCCCGAGTTGTCCGAGCGGGACATGCGGATCCTCGCGTTCGAGCGGCGCGGGTGGCGCTCGCCGGGGGTGAAGGAGCAGGCCATCGCCGAGGTGCTCGACATGCCCGCCACCCGGTACTACCAGTTGCTGAACGAGCTGATCGACCGGCCCGAGGCGCTCGCGTTCGACCCGGTACTGGTCAAGCGGCTGCGCGCGCAGCGGGCCCGGCGGCAGCGGATACGCTCGGCGCGGCCCAAGGGCACCCGGGGAAGCCCCGCGTGACGCTGCCCCGGCCGTCTACCCCCGAGGGCCCCACTCCCGAGGGCCCCACTCCTGAAGGCAGGGCCGGCCTCGACGCGCTGCTCGCCGACCCCTCGCACGCGCTGGTCGCCGCGGACTTCGACGGCACGCTGGCGCCGATCGTGGCCCGCCCGCAGGACGCGCGCCCGCACCCCGGCGCGCTGGCCGCCCTGACCGCGCTGGCCGGCGCGGTGGGCACGGTCGCGGTCATCACCGGCCGGCCCGCGGCGGACGCGGTCGCCCTGGGCGGGCTCGGGACCGTCCCCGGCCTGGTCGTGCTCGGCCACTACGGCTGGCAGCGGTGGCAGGACGGCGCGCTGGCCACGACGCCGGCCCCGCCGGCCGTCGAGCAGGCCCGCGCCGCGCTGCCCGGCGTGCTCCGCGCGGCTCGTGCCCCCGACGGCACCTGGGTCGAGGACAAGGAGCACGCGGTTGCGGTGCACACCCGCGGCACCGCCGGCCCGCAGGCGGCGCTGGACCGGCTGCGCGAGCCGCTCGGCGAGCTCGCCGCCCGGCTGGGCCTGGCCGCGGAGCCCGGCCGTTACGTGATCGAGCTGCGCCCGCCGGGCGTCGACAAGGGGAGCGCGCTGACCGGCCTGGCCGGCGAGAAAGCCGCCCGTTCGGTCCTGTTCTGCGGCGATGACCTCGGCGACCTGCCCGCCTTCGCCGCCGTCCGGGCGCTGCGCGCCGACGGCGTCCCCGGCTGCGCGGTGGCCAGCGCCAGCGCCGAGTCACCGCAGGTGGCCGCGGCGGCCGACCTGGTGGTGGCGGGACCCGAGGGGGTGGTGGAGCTGCTCACCGCGCTGGCTGGCCAGCTCCGCATCCGCGATTGAGCCGAACGGTCCGGGCCGGCCGCCTCCCTCAAGACCCGGGCCCGAGCGAGGCGAGCTGTCCGCCCAGCCAGCGGGCGGGCGGGTCCGCCGCGGCGGTGGCGGCGAGCGCGGCGCCGCGGCGCTGGCGCTCGGCGTCGGGCATCTCCAGCGCCCGGTGCAGCGCGTCGGCTGTCTCGGTGACGTCGTACGGGTTGACCAGCAGCGCGTCCGCGGCCAGCGTGGCGGCCGCGCCGGCCTCACGGGACAGGACCAGCGCGCAGCCGCGCTCGGAGAGCACCGGGCCCTCCTGCGCGACCAGGTTCATCCCGTCCCTGATCGGGTTCACCAGCAGCACGTCGGCCAGGGCGCAGGCGGCCAGCGACCGCGGGTAGTCGTCCTTCACCTCCAGGACCAGCGGCTCCCAGTCGGCGGTGCGGAATTCCTCGTTGATCTGGCGGGCGAGCTCGCGTATCTGGTCGGTGTAGGCGCGGTACTCGGCCAGGGCCGACCGGGACGGGTAGGCGAAGGCCAGGTGCACCACCCGGCCGCGCCACTGCGGCCGGGTGGCGAGCAGCTCGCGGTACGCGGCCAGGCCGCGCACGATGTTCTTGGACAGTTCGGTCCGGTCCACCCGGACGATCAGCTTGCGGTCGCCGGCGGCCCGGCGGAGCGCGCCGGCGTGCGCCTGGACGTCCCCGGCCCGGGCGCGCTCCCGCAGGGCGGCCGCGTCCACCCCGAGCGGGTGCACGGCCACCTCGGTGACGTGGCCCCCGTAGGTCACCCGGCCGACCGGGCCCGGACCAGGACCGGCCAGCGTGGTCCGGCTCACGTCCGCGCCGAGCACGGCGGCGCAGCAGTCCAGGAACGCGGTGGCCCACCGCTCGGCGTGAAAGCCGGCCCGGTCCGCGCCGAGGATGCCGTCGAGCAGCGCCCGGCCCACGTCGTCCGGGAGCATCCGGTAGTAGTCGGGGGGCGCCCAGGGGGTGTGGCAGAAGTGCCCGATGCCGGCCTCGTCCGACTGGCCGCCCAGGTGGCCGCCCAGCCGGTCACGGAGCAGCCTCGGGACCAGGCACAGGTGGTAGTCCTGGATCAGCACGCGCAGGCCGCTCTCGTCCTGGGTCAGGGCTTCCCCGGACTGGGCTTCCCCGGTCAGGGCGTCGGCGAACGCCGCGTTGTAGGCCAGGTAGGACTCCCAGTCGCGGCGGAACTCACGGCCGAACCGCGGCTGGTTCGGGGTGTCGAAGAGCTGGTGCAGCAGGAACCACAGGGCCGAGTTGGCGACCCGGTTGTAGGCGCGGTCGAAGATGTCCGGCGCGATGTCGAGCATCCGCACTGCGATGCCGTTCTCGTCGCTCGTGTCCCGCGCCCGGGCGACCGCGCGGTCCGCGTCGCTGAGCGCGGCGCAGATCCAGGTCGCGCTGGCCTCGGGCCCGAGCGCGGCCAGCCCGTCCGCGACCCCGGCGATCATGCCGCCGCCGCCGCGGCTACGGGTCAGCGAGCCGTCGGCGCCGAACTGGTACGTCACCGGGCCGCGGTTGGACGCCACGAGCACTCGCTGATTCATAGTCCGGCAGGCTAGTGCCCCCAGGGGCCAGGGGGGTACGGGGGGGCGGGAAGCCCCCCCGTGAGCGGGGGGGTCTGGGGGGGTCGTCCCCCCGGCTGGCACTGGTAGGCTTAGCAACGTTTGACCCACAATTGAATAACGCTCATCCAGAGGGGTGGAGGGATCGGCCCTGCGAAGCCCCGGCAACCTAGCGCGCAGTAATGTGCCCGTCGTGAACGGCGAGGCGCGCGAGATGGTGCCAAGTCCGGCCCGCGGTCAGGGTGACCGCTGGGAAAGATGGGGAAGGAAGTCCTCGCCGGTGACCACAGCAACGACACGCACGTCTCCCTCCGCCTCGTTCGGCTTTGCCACCGGGCTGTCCTGCCGCGAGTGCGGCAAGGCCTACGAGCTGGGCCCGCACTACGCCTGCGAGGAGTGCTTCGGCCCGCTCGAGGTCCGCTACGACTACCCGGCCCTGACCCGGTCCGGCATCGAGGCGGGCCCGCCGAACATGTGGCGGTACGCGCCGCTGCTCCCGGTCCCGCCCGACATCGCGTCCCGGTCCACCACCGAGCCCGGCTGGACCAGGCTGATCCGCGCCGACAACCTCGCGCACGCGCTGGGCATGCGCCGGCTCTGGATCAAGGACGACCGGGGCAATCCGACGCACTCGTTCAAGGACCGGGTGGTCGCGGTGGCGCTGGCCGCCGCGACCGAGATGGGCTTCAAGGTGCTGGCCTGCCCGTCCACCGGGAACCTGGCCAACGCGGTGGCCGCCGCCGCGGCGCGGGCCGGGGTGCGCTCGGTGGTGATGGTGCCGGCCGACCTGGAGCTGCAGAAGATCATCACCACGTCCGTCTACGCCGGCACGTTCGTCACCGTGGACGGCACCTACGACGACGTGAACCGGCTGGCCTCCGAGCTCGCGGGCGAGCATCCCGACTGGGCCTTCGTCAACGTCAACGTGCGGCCGTACTACGCCGAGGGCTCCAAGACGCTCGGCTTCGAGATCGCCGAGCAGCTCGGCTGGCGGCTGCCCGGGCAGGTGGTGGTGCCGATCGCGTCGGGCGCCCAGCTGGTCAAGGTGGACAAGGGGTTCACCGAGATGACCTCGCTCGGCCTGGTGCCGGAGAGCCCATGGCGGGTGTTCGGCGCGCAGGCGACCGGGTGCTCGCCGGTGTCCGCCGCGTTCGCCGCCGGGCACGACGTGGTCCGCCCGGTCCGCCCGGACACCATCGCCAAGTCGCTGGCCATCGGCAACCCGGCCGACGGGCCCTACGTTCTCGACGTGGTGCGGCGCACCGGCGGGGTGATCGCCGACGTGAGCGACGACGAGGTCGTCGACTCGATCCGGCTGCTCGCCGGCTGCGAGGGCATCTTCGGCGAGACGGCCGGCGGTGTCACCCTCGGCGTGCTGCGCAAGCTGCTGATCCAGGGTCAGCTCGACCCGGAGGCCGAGACCGTGATCATCAACTCCGGTGACGGCCTGAAGACCCTCGACGCCGTCGCCGCGGCGGTGGACGTGCCGGCCCCGATCAGGCCGACCCTCGAGGCATTTCAGGAGGCAGTGTCGTGACGGTGCAGGTGCGCATCCCCACCATCCTGCGGTCCTACACCGGCGGCGCGGCGGAGGTGACCGCCGCCGAGGGCACCCTCCGCGAGGTCATCGCCGGCCTGGACGCCGCCTACCCGGGCCTGGGCAGCCGGATCGTCGACGACGGCGGCAAGCTGCGCCGGTTCGTCAACGTGTACGTGGGCGACGAGGACGTGCGTTTCGCCCAGGGACTCGACACGCACGTGCCCGCGGGAGAACGGGTTTCGGTCATTCCTGCCGTAGCTGGTGGGGCGCCCGGGGCTACAGCGAAGATAGGCCAGATGGCGTGATTGGTGGGTAAGTGGCGGCAGGCACCCTCAGTACAGGGTAAGGTCAGTTCCGGTCGTCATCCGACGGGGACGGGCTGCGCGCTGGCGCGCAGCCGTTCTCAATGGTTCGCGATCGACGGGTTCCGCGGTGACAAGGGCGGGGCTCGAAGGCCCGAGCGTAGTTAGGGAGTTGTTTGGAATGGCTCAGGGCACCGTCAAATGGTTCAACCCGGACAAGGGATACGGCTTTATTGCCGTCGACGGTGGCAAGGACGTTTTCGTCCATTTCTCGGCGATCCAGTCGGATGGCTACCGCACCCTCGAAGAGGGACAGCGGGTCGAGTTCGAGATCACGCAGAGCGACCGGGGCGCGCAGGCCGACAAGGTGGTCGTGGTCTCTTAAGTTCGCTCGTGGCCCTCGCTTCGCGCGGGACCACAGATCTGCCGGGTTCTGCTGGCCGGCCCGGCCCTGAGGGGCCGGGCCGATCTGATTTATGCCTGTCACGGCAGCACCAGCGGTCCATATCCCCCTCGGGGCGTTTGCACTCTCACTAGGAGAGTGCTAAACATGGTGCTGGCACTCTCCTTATGTGAGTGCCAGCATGATGGCGGGATCGGGCGACGAGGCACCTCCCCGCGGCAGGAAGGGACTGTCGCGCGGGCTGCCGTCCGTCGCGGGCGTCGGCTCGATCCGCGCGTACGCCACGGAGGACTGGAGCCTATGGCAGCGAAGATGATCGCGTTTGACGAGGACGCCAGGCGCGGCCTCGAGCGCGGTATGAACCAGCTCGCCGACGCCGTGAAGGTAACCCTCGGCCCTAAGGGCCGCAACGTGGTGCTCGAGAAGAAGTGGGGAGCCCCCACGATCACCAACGATGGCGTGTCCATCGCCAAGGAGATCGAGCTCGAGGACCCGTGGGAAAAGATCGGTGCCGAGCTTGTCAAGGAAGTAGCGAAGAAGACCGACGACGTGGCCGGCGACGGCACGACGACGGCTACCGTGCTGGCCCAGGCGCTGGTGCGCGAGGGCCTGCGCAACGTCGCGGCGGGCGCGAACCCGATGTCGCTCAAGCGCGGCATCGAGTCGGCCGTCGAGCGGGTGAGCGAGGAACTGTCCAAGCTCGCCAAGGACGTGGAGACCAAGGAGCAGATCGCTTCCACCGCCTCCATCTCGGCCGGTGACACGGCCATCGGCGAGATGATCGCCGAGGCCATGGACAAGGTCGGCAAGGAAGGCGTCATCACCGTCGAGGAGAGCAACACCTTCGGCCTCGAGCTCGAGCTCACCGAGGGCATGCGCTTCGACAAGGGCTACATCGCGCCCTACTTCGTCACCGACCCGGAGCGGCTCGAGGCCGTCCTCGAGGACCCGTACATCCTCGTGGTTAACTCCAAGATCTCGGCGAACAAGGACCTGCTGCCCCTGCTCGACAAGGTGGTGCAGTCGGGCAAGCCGCTGGTCATCATCGCCGAGGACGTCGAGGGCGAGGCCCTGGCGACCCTGGTCGTGAACAAGATGCGCGGCCTGTTCCGGTCGGTGGCGGTCAAGGCCCCCGGCTTCGGCGACCGCCGCAAGGCCATGCTCGGTGACATCGCCATCCTCACCGGTGGCCAGGTCATCAGCGAGGAAGTCGGCCTCAAGCTGGACAACGTCGACCTCGACGTGCTCGGCCGGGCCCGCAAGGTCGTGGTCACCAAGGACGAGACCACGATCGTCGACGGCGCGGGCGACGCGGACCAGATCTCTGGCCGGGTCAACCAGATCCGGACCGAGATCGACAACACCGACTCGGACTACGACCGGGAGAAGCTGCAGGAGCGGCTGGCCAAGCTGGCCGGCGGCGTCGCCGTCATCAAGGCGGGGGCGGCTACCGAGGTCGAGCTGAAGGAGCGCAAGCACCGCATCGAGGACGCGGTGCGCAACGCCAAGGCCGCGGTCGAGGAGGGTGTCGTGCCCGGCGGCGGCGTCGCGCTGCTGCAGGCGGGCCGGAGCGCCTTCGAGAAGCTGGACCTGTCGGGCGACGAGGCCACCGGCGCGCAGATCGTGCGCCGTGCGCTGGAAGAGCCGCTCAAGCAGATCGCGGTGAACGCCGGCCTCGAGGGCGGCGTGGTGGTCGAGAAGGTCAAGACCCTGCCTCCCGGGCAGGGCCTGGACGCCGCGACCGGCGAGTACACCGACATGTTCAAGGCCGGCATCATCGACCCCGCGAAGGTCACCCGGTCGGCGCTGCAGAACGCGGCTTCGATCGCGGGCCTGTTCCTCACGACCGAGGCCGTGATCGCGGAGAAGCCGGAGAAGGAGAAGGCCCCCGCCGCGCCCGGCGGCGGCGGTGACATGGACTTCTGATCCACGCGGAAGCCAAGTTAGCCGAACGGCCCGGGGTCTTCCCCGGGCCGTTCGTCTTTCTCCGGCCGGGGCGGGCGAGGCTGCTGTGTCGCAGGGAGTGAGCGTGGCGTGTGTTTCTGGATATAAGCGCTGGGTATAGCGCTAATGCGATCTTGAAATATGGGGGAGATCGCTTTCGGACTCCGGCCTCGCACGCGATCCCGTCCCAGCACCATCCGAACGTGTGAGGCCGGACCGGAACGACCTGGCCAGAACCACGGCCCGGCCAGCCGCCGGCCCTGCCGCCGGGGACGGCGGCGGGCCAGGCGCGGGCCGGGCGCGGGCCGGGACCACCAAGCCGGCCGTAACGAAGCTGCGATCGGGCGTCCCGGACCGATAGCCTTAGAAGTGCCCATAGCATCCTGTCGGTCGCCTGATCGCTGGTTGTTCAGTTCTCTTCGACGTGAGGTCTGCGCGTGCCTACCGGCAAGGTCAAGTGGTACGACTCCGACAAGGGGTATGGCTTTCTCGCCCGTGACGACGGCGGCGAAGTGTTCGTGCACTCATCCGCGCTGCCGTCCGGGACCACGTCGCTGCGGCAGGGACAGCGGGTGGAGTTCGGCGTGGCCGAGGGGCGTCGCGGTGCGCAGGCGCTTCAGGTCAGGCTGCTCGAGCCGCCGCCGACCGTGGCCGCCGCCAAGCAGGCCCGCAAGAAGCCCGACGAGATGGTCCTGATCATCGAAGACCTGATCAAGCTGCTCGATCACGCGTCGACGACCTACCGCCGCGGCAAGCAGCCGGACACCAAGGAGGCGAAGCGGATCGCCACCGTGCTGCGCGGTGTGGCCGACGACATCGAGCCCTGACGGCTAGCGCGGCCTGGGGCGCGGGCGGCGGGGTGCGGCCTGCGCCGCCGCGAAAGCGGCTTCGGATTCCGCCCGTGCGGCCAGGATCCGCCGGCGCCGCCGGGCGACGAGCGTGACCAGCGCCAGGGTCAGGAAGCCGGCCGCGATGGCCAGCCCGGCCTCGCCGTTGTCCAGTATCGAGACCAGCACGCCGGCCAGGCTGCCCGCCACGTTCGCCACCTGGTTCAGCGTCTCGGAGACCGCGAACGCGGACGACCGGATCTCCTCGCCGATCTCGCGCTGCACCGTGGAGTCGAGCGCCAGCTTGGCCAGCCCGGCGGCGAGAGCGGCGGTGAACGCCACCGCGATGACCGAGGTCAGGCTGAAGAACCAGGCGCAGGTCGCCGTCACGATCGGGGCCAGGGTGAGCATGGAGAACAGGATGAACGCCGGGGCCCGGGCGCGCAGCAGCGAGCCGATCGCCATCGCGGCCAGGCCGCCGGCCGCGGCCGCCGCCACCAGGGCGCCCAGCGCCACGTTGTGCGACACGCCGAAGTGCGCGGTGCGCAGGTAGAACGCCAGGAAGAAGACCATGTAGCCGGAGAACGCGCGGAGCACCGCGTTGCCGCGCATCGCCTCGCCCACGATCGGGCCGACGTTGGCCAGGGTCCGCCACCGTCCGCTCCCCGCCGCCCTCCGGCCGTTCCGGCCCCCGGCGGCCTCGTGCGGCGTATCCGGCGCGGGTGTTCCGGGAGGGAGCGCGTCGGGCTCGAACGGGAGCGTGCGGCCGTCCCGGCCGGGTTGGGCCGCCCAGGCGTCGTCGCCGGGGACCGGCGCGGCGGGCGCGGGCGGCACGTCCACCTGGTCCGGGAGCCGCAGCGCGAGGAACACCGCGGCGATGTAGATCAGCGTGCCCGTGCGCAGCACCCAGGCCGACCCGGCCGCCACCTGGATCCCGGCGGCTACCGCCCCGCCCAGCATGGAGGCGATCAGCGTGATGAGCTGGGACCGCGCGTTGGCGGTCACCAGGGTGATCTCGGCGGGCAGCAGGCGGGGCGTGACCGACGCGCGGGCCACGCCGTAGGCCTTCTGCAGCACCAGGATGCCGAACGCCGCGGGCAGCAGCGTCACCGGGCTGTTGATGGCGGCCGACATCCCCCAGCAGAGCAAGCCGCGGGCCAGCAGCGTGCCGGCCAGCAGGAACTTGCGGCCCTGCTGCATGCGGTCCAGGGCGGGCCCGATGAACGGCGCGAGCACCGCGAACGGCGCCATCGTCACCAGCAGGAACAGCACCACCCGGCCGCGTGCCTGATCCACCGAGGTGCTAAAGAAGATCGTCCCGGCCAGCGACACGGCCACGAACGCGTCGCTGGCGCCGCCGGCCGCGGTCAGCTCGATGAGCGTGGACAGGCCGGTCCGCCCGGCTCCCGAGGCGCCGGTCACCCGGTGCACCAGGCCGCCCGTGCGGCGGGTCGCGGTGGCTCCGGCCCGCGCGCTGGACCGGAATGCGCCGCCCGTGGCGCGCGCCGCGCCACCGGTTCGCCGCATCGCCTCGGACAGCCGCATGTACCCAGTATTCTTGCTGTTGGCCAGTGCGGCGACTCGGCCGTCCGTCAAAGCGGCGGGTATCCGCATGTTCATGCTGCGTGATGAGTGAGAATGGGAGCCGTGAGTCCCACCCGCACCAGAACCAGGGAACCAGACCAGGCGTCCGCCGAGGCCGTAGACCTCGCGCGGGACGCACTGATCGCCGTCGTCGGGGCCGCCCAGGTCGGCGCCCACCTCGGCGTGCAGGCCGACGGCGAACGCATCGTCACGCACCTGTTCGAGAGCGCGGACCCGGCCTACGCCGGGTGGCGCTGGGCGGTGACGGTCACCCGGGCGCCCCGGTCCAAGGTCGTGACGGTCAGCGAGACGGTGCTGCTGCCCGGCCCCGCGTCGCTACTGGCACCGGACTGGGTGCCGTGGCACGAGCGGCTGCGGCCGGGCGACCTTGGTGTCGGTGACCTGCTGCCCGCGCCGCCGGACGACGAGCGGCTGGTGCCGCTGGTCGTACTGGAGGGCGACGACGCGGTGGTCGACTGGTTCGACCCGGAGGCTGACGACGCCGACGCGGGTCCGGCCGAGCCGGGTGAGCTGCCCGCGCCGGGCCGGTCCCGGGTGCTGTCCGCCATCGGCCGGGACGGCGCGTCCGAGCGCTGGTACACCAGCGAGCACGGCCCGCGGTCGCCCATCGCGCACGCGGCACCCGCGCAGTGTGCCAGCTGCGGCTTTTTCCTCCCGCTGAGCGGGGAGCTCGGCCGTTTCTTCGGCGCCTGCGCGAACGCGTACGCGCCGGACGACGGCCGGGTCGTGTCGGCCGACCACGGCTGCGGGGCGCACTCCGAGGCCATGGCCGACGCCGTGGCCGCCAGGACCGCGACGCCGGTCATCGACGAGTTCGGCTACGACCTCGTCGAGCTGCCCGGGATCTCGGTCGGGGAGACCGTGTTCGAGCCGCTGTCCCGCGGCGCCGACTGATCCGTTCCGCGCTTGTCCGCGGCCCGGGCCCGGCCGCGCTTGAGCCTCGGCACGTACCACAGCCCGAACAGGCCGAACGCCACGCCGCACGCGCAGGTCCAGATCCACCAGCGCTGGCCGGGCGGGAGGCTGCCGCGGACGATGAGCAGGACCACGAGCGCGACCGCCCACCCGGCCGTGATGACCCGGATGACCAGTTGGTCGTCCGCCTCGAGCGGGGGCGGCGGCGAGGGCCGCGGGGCCTGCTCGCCGGTCGGCTTGGTCGCGTCCACCCTTCCAGGCTACGACCGGGCTCCCAACCGTGATGTACTTAGTCCACGCCCGAGGCCTGCCGACGAAGGTAACCGATGATGACAACCACGCGGACCAGGACCGATGCCGGGCTGGCCACGGCTCTCCGTATCTCCGTGAGCAGGCTGGCGCGGCGGTTGCGCGCGCAGCGCACCACGTCGGGCATGACCGAGGCGGTGCTGTCCGAGACCCAGCTGGCCGCGCTGTCAGCCCTGGAGGTGCACGAGGCGATGACGCCGGGCGAGCTCGCCGAGCACGAGAAGGTGCAGCCGCCCTCGATGACCCGGGTCATCGCCGTGCTCGAGGAGCGCAGCCTGGTGCTCCGCTCGCCGCACCCGACCGACCGGCGGCAGGTGATCCTTACCGTCACCGAGGAAGGGCGGGCGGTCGTCCAGCGTGTCCGGCGGCGCAAGGACGCCTGGCTGGCCCGGCGGCTGGCCGAGCTGAGCACCGAGGAGCGGGCCGCGCTCCGGGCCGCAGTGCCGATCCTGGAGAAACTCAGCCAGTCGTCGTGACCGGCCCGCCCGCGGTTGGCCCCGTAGCTGGCCCGGTACCGGGCGGAGTGCGCAGCGGCCAGTTCGCCAGTGAGGTGTATCGCGGCTGCTCGGTCGCGCCCAGACGGCTGCGGACCAGGTGCACGCGGTCCGCGGTCCACGGCTGGCCCTGGTAGCCGTCCAGCGCGGCCACCAGCTCGGTGACCTCGGCGGGCATCCGGCACCTGGCCAGGGTCAGGTGCGGCTGGAACCGCCGGCCCTTGTCCGGCGGGGGAGTGCCCGCGCGGCTGGCGCCGGCCGCGACGGATTCGGCCAGCCGGGCCAGCGCCCGGCGGTCTCCGGACAGGCCGCTCCACAGCACGTTGGCCCGGGTGGCAGCGGGGAAGGCACCCGCGCCCGCGAACGCGAGCCGCACCTGGTGATGCCGCCCCGCGGCCCGCTGGAGCCGCGGTACCAGCCTGGCCGCCGCGGCCTCGTCGACCTGGCCGAGGAAGGCCAGCGTCACGTGCCACGCCTCCCGGTTGGTCCAGCGCAGGTCAAGACGCCTGGCGCGGAGCGGCTCGACGAGAGCGTCGAGCTCGTCGAGCACCGCCGGAGGCGGCGCGATGGCCACGAACAGCCGCATGAGTTCCCCCGGAGCGACAGCCGATCCCGGGGGCCGCTCGATCCCCTCCCGCTGGGTCGCGGGGTCTAAACCGGTCCGCGGGGAGCGCGCGGGCCCGCTCAGCAAGTCTGCCCGGTGAGCGTTGTCACCCATGACCCAACCCTTCGCCCTCGGATCTTCTGAAGTCTGCTGATTTGTAGGCTGTCATCGTGAACCGGCTGCCCCGATGGCTGCTCCCGGCCGTGCTCGTGCTCCTGGTGCTAACGGTACTGATCGGGGCGGTCATCCGTTAGCCCGCCCCTGTCACCCGGCCCTGTCAGCTGGCCCGGTCAGCCGGCCAGGCGTTCGGCTACGTAGTCGATGCAGGCGGTCAGCGCTTCCACGTCGGCCGGCTCGACCGCGGGGAACATGCCGACACGCAGCTGGTTGCGGCCCAGCTTCCGGTACGGCTCCGTGTCCACGATCCCGTTCGCCCGCAGGGTCGCCGCTATGTCGTCAGCGGCCAGCGCGCCCGTACCGTCACCCACGATGTCGACCGTCCCGACGACATGCGAACGCTGCGCGGGATCGGCGACGAACGGGTCCGCGAAGGCCGACTTCTCCGCCCACGTATACAGTATGGCAGCCGACCGCGCGGTCCGGGCCGTGGCCCAGGCCAGGCCGCCCTGGCCGAGCATCCAGTCGATCTGGTCGGCCAGCAGGAACAAGGTCGCCACCGCGGGCGTGTTGTAGGTCTGGTCCTTGGCCGAGTTCTCCAGCGCGATCCGCAGCGAGAGGAAGTCGGGTACGTACCGGCCGCTCGCCGCGATCTCGTGCACCCGCTCCACCGCGGCCGGCGACATCAGCGCGAGCCACAGGCCGCCGTCCGAGCCCAGGCCCTTCTGCGGGGCGAAGTAGTACACGTCGAACTCCTCGGCCCGCACCGGGAGCCCGGCCGCGGCGCTGGTCGCGTCGACCAGGACCAGCGACCCGGGGTCGGCGCCGGGAACCCGGTGCACCGGCATCGCCACGCCGGTCGAGGTCTCGTTGTGGGTCAGCGCGTAGGTGTCCGCCCGGGGGTCCGCCGCCGGTACCGGGTGGCTGCCCGGGGCGGACTCGATCACGGCCGGCTCGGCCAGCCACGGCGCGCGGCGGGCCACCGCCGCGAACCTGGCCGAGAACTCGCCGAAGCTCAGGTGCTGAGAGTGCTCGCGGATCAGCCCGAACGTGGCCATCTCCCAGAACGCGCTGGTGCCGCCGTTGCCGAGCGCGACCGTGTAGTCGGCCGGCAGGGCGAAAAGCTCGGCCAGGCCGGCCCGGATCCGCTGCACCAGCGACCTGACCGGCGGCTGCCGGTGCGACGTGCCCAGGTAGGCGCCGCCCGAGGCGGCCAGCGCGGCCAGCTGCGCGGGACGGATCCTGGCCGGGCCGCTGCCGAACCTGCCGTCGGCGGGCTTGAGCTCTGCCGGTATCACGAGGGCCGGGCTCACGAGGTTGGTCATGGCCGCAGCCTACCGGCGGGCCCTAACACCTGCCGGTCGAGCACCTCGTCGGCGCCGGGGACGTCCCGCACCGGCCGTACCGGGGGACCGGTGTACCTGGCCGCCGGCCGGACCAGCCGGCCGGTGCGCTTCTGCTCCATGATGTGGGCCGCCCAGCCCGCCGTGCGGGCGCAGGTGAACATCGAGGTGAACATGTGCGCCGGCACCTCGGCGAAGTCCAGCATGATGGCCGCCCAGAACTCTACGTTGGTCTCCAGCACCCGGTCCGGGCGCCGCGCCCTGAGCTCGGCCAGGGCGGCCTTCTCCAGGGCCAGCGCGACCTCGTAGCGCGGCGCGCCCAGCTCCTTGGCGGTACGGCGGAGCACCCGGGCGCGGGGGTCCTCGGCCCGGTACACCCGGTGCCCGAACCCCATCAGCCGCTCGCCCCGGTCCAGCACGGAGGCCACGTACCCTTCGGCGTCCCCGGTCCGCTCGACCTCCTCGATCATGCCGAGCACCCGCGCGGGCGCGCCGCCGTGCAGCGGGCCGGACATGGCGCCGACCGCCCCGGACAGGGCGGCGGCCACGTCGGCGCCGGTCGAGGCGATCACCCGGGCGGTGAAGGTAGAGGCGTTCATGCCGTGCTCGGCCGCCGACGTCCAGTACGCGTCGACCGCCTTGACGTGCCGCGGATCGGGCTCGCCGCGCCAGCGGATCATGAACCGCTCGGTGATCGTCGCGGCCTGGTCCACCCGGCGCTGCGGCACCATCGGCAGCCCGACGCCGCGGGCCGCCTGGGCCACGAAGGACAGCGCCATCACCGAGGCGCGGGCGAGATCCTCGCGCGCCTGCTCGTCGCTGATGTCCAGGAGCTGCCGCAGCCCCCAGGCGGGCGCGAGCATGGCCAGGGCGCTCTGCACGTCGACCCGGATGTCGCCGGAGTGCACCGGGATCGGGTACGGCTCGGCCGGCGGCAGCCCGGGCGCGAAGGCATTGTCCACCAGGAGTCCCCAGACATGCCCGTAGGAGACATGGCCGACCAGTTCCTCGATGTCAACGCCGCGATACCGGAGCGAACCGCCCTCCCTGTCCGGCTCGGCGATTTCCGTCTCGAAGGCGATGACGCCTTCAAGTCCCGGCTTGAAGTCCGACATCGGTCCTTCCTCTCGTCGTCCTCGCGGGGTGTCAGAGGCTCCTCATCACTGCTTGTGTATGTGAGTGTATGGACGAGCGAACCTGACGGAGCGGGCAGGGTAGTCCAGACCGCGAAAGACCCCGCCCGCCAGCCCCGTCCTCGCCCACCCGGGGCAGCCAGCCCAACCACCACGATGTGGCATCGTGGTGGTCCTGACCACGAGGATGTGCCATCGTCGTGGTTGCGTGCGGCGGGGTAGTGATCAAGGACCCGCAACGGACCATTACACCGGCACTACGGAAAGACACTCCCATGACGCCCAGGTCGGCAACGCCAGGTCCGCGTGGCTTGTCCGAGGATCAGATAGCCGGCGAGCCGATGGCGCAGTTTGCCCGGTGGATGGATGACGCGCTCACGTCGGGTATGCCGGAACCGACGGCGATGGTGCTGTCCAGCATCACCGCCGAGGGGCGGCCGCGGGCCCGCACAGTGCTGCTGAAGGCTCATGACCAGGCCGGATTCACCTTCTATAGCAACCGCACCTCGCGCAAGGGCTCCGAACTCGCGGCGAACCCGGCGGCCTGCCTGGTGTTCCCGTGGTATGGCATCCAGCGCCAGGTGATCGTGGAGGGCAAGGTCCGCGAGCTGTCGCAGGCCGAGAGCGAGCCGTACTACCGCTCGAGGCCCCGCCTTTCCCAGATCGGGGCGTGGGCCAGCAGGCAGTCGACGGTGATCGCGTCCCGGGCTGTCCTGGACGATCGCGTCGCCGAACTGGAGCGACGCTGGCCGGAGCCCGTGGAGGTGCCGATGCCTGATTTCTGGGGCGGGTACTTCCTCGAGCCCGACGCGGTGGAGTTCTGGCAGGCAGGCGCGTTCCGGTTGCATGACCGGCTGCGCTACCGGCGCGTGGTGAGGAGGGCCGGGGAGGTGGGTGGGGGCTGGGCCGTCGACCGCCTGTCCCCCTGACGCTGCGGGCCAGGGTTGCGGAGACAGCTTCCGCCGCCCGTTCGGCCCCTTCGCCGGCCGTGGTGACCGCCTGCACTTATGCGCCGTAATGCCGATGATCGTGACGGTCCCTTCAACCTCTCCGGGTTTGCGGGATCATGCTCCCGCCTCCGCGGCATAGCATCACAAGCAGGAGGATGAGGAGTTGACAGCCCAGGGGCTCATAGACACGACGGAGATGTACCTCCGCACTATCTTCGAACTCGAAGAGGAGGGCGTCGTCCCGCTGCGCGCGCGCATCGCCGAGCGGCTGGCGCAAAGCGGCCCCACCGTGAGCCAGACGGTGGCCAGGATGGAGCGGGATGGCCTGGTCCACGTGGCCGGGGACCGGCACCTCACGCTGAGCGACCACGGCCGGACGCTCGCCACCCGGGTGATGCGCAAGCACAGGCTGGCCGAGTGCCTGCTGGTGGGGATCATCAAGCTGCCGTGGGAGGAGGTACACATCGAGGCGTGCCGCTGGGAGCACGTGATCTCGGAGAGCGTGGAGCGCCGCCTGCTGGAGCTGCTCGGCTTCCCGGTGTGCTGCCCGCACGGCAACCTCATTCCCGGCCTGGTCGAACTCGGGCTGCCCGCGGAGGCGCTCGACCGGGTGAACGTGGCCACGAATGAGACGGGCGAGGCGATGACAAAGGTCGCATCCGCGGACAACACGCGAGTGGTCATCCGGCGAATTGGCGAACAAATTCAGAGTGATCTTGTTTTGATGCTTAAACTCAAGCGCGTCGGGATACAACCCGGACGCGAGGTGATTCTCATGACAGCCGACGATGGTGTCCGCGTGACAGCCGGTGACTCGATGGACGCCATAGCGACTGAGCTTCCCAGGGACATCGCCGGACACATTTTCGTGTCCACTAGCAGCCGGTGTCAGACGGTGGCCGGATCGTGATCATGTCAGTCGGAAACGCTACCGTGGTCGGGGAGCGCGAGCGTGACGGGCTGGGGTGAGGCGGCTTTCGACGCATACCTCCCGGCCGACATGGTCCTCGACCACGCCGATATAGCCGTCGTGGTCACCGACAGGCTGTGCAATATCCTCTACGTCAACGACTTCGCGGCGCGGCTTTTCCGGGTTTCCGGTGCTGTATCCCGGCTGGCCGGCTGCCCGGTCGTGTCCCTGGGCCTGTTCGCCGACGACGGCGTGCACAAGATCGAGGACCTGGCCGGCCAGGTGCTGCGCGGCCGGTCCTGGGAGGGAACGTTCGAGAGCGAGCGCGGCGACGGGTCCGGCACCCTCATCCGCGGCATCGCCGTGCCGCTGCGGCACCCCGGCGGTGACATCGACGGCATGGTGATCCTGGTCCGGGAGGCGGACCACCGCGACGGCCACGGGCAGCAGGACAGGATCGCCCTGCTCGAGCGGGTCGGCGAGCGGCTGGCCGGCTCGCTGGAGATCGGCACCACGCTCAAGCACGTGGCCGAGATCCTGGTGCCGCAGTTCGCCGACCACTGCTTCATCGACCTGTTCCAGGGCAACCAGCTCATCCGCCGGGCCATGCGGCATGCGAGCGACTGGGTACCGCCGCCGGGCACCTGGGCCCAGGTCGGCGAGCAGATCCACTACCCGGACGGCCACTTCTGCCAGCAGGCGATGGCAGGCCTCGACACGATCGCCATCAACGACCTGGACAGCGAGTACTATCCCGCACCCAGCCCGGAAAGCATGGCGGCGGCGCACGAGGCCGGGCTGACGTCGGTGATCGCCGCCCCGCTCTACGCCCGGGGCGAACTCCTCGGCGTGATGAGCCTGGCTCTGTCCAGGCTCACCGAACGCGACGAACACCACTACGACGCGCCTGACCGCGATCTGATCAGCGCCATCGCCAGCCGGGTGGCCATCGCGATCGACAACGCGATGCTATTCGAGACCGAACGGCAGACCGCGCTGGCCTTCCAGAAGAGCCTGCTCCCGCAGGCGATCCCGGACCTGGACGGCATGGAGGTGGCCTGCCGGTACGTGCCGGCCAAGCCGCTCGAGACGCAGGGCCAGGGCATCCAGACCCAGGTCGGCGGCGACTGGTACGACATCATCCCGCTGGGCGCCGGGCGGGTCGGCATCGTCATCGGCGACGTCGAGGGCCGCGGCGCGCGGGCCGCGGCGATCATGGGACAGCTGCGCGCGGCCCTGCGGGCGTTCGCGCAGGACGAGAAGTCGCCCGCGGACATCATGCGCAAGCTCGACGACTGGTGCCGGGCTCTCGCGCCGGCCAGCGAGAACGGGATGACGGCCGGGGATCCGCCCACGGCCAGCTGCATCTACATGATCTACGACGCCTGGTCCAGGGAACTGACCTTCGCGAACGCCGGCCACGACGCCCCGCTGCTGGTCAGCGCGGGGCAGGTGCGGCAGCTCGAGTTCCTGCACAAGGGCGTCCTGCTCGGCGTGCGCGGCAAGGGCATCAGGGGGCTGCCTACCTACCGGGAGCAGACGATCGGCATCCCGCCCGGCGCCATCCTGGTGTTCTACACCGACGGCCTGACCGACCGGCGGACCCGTGCCGACGGCTCGGGTCATTACACCGAGGCCGAGGCGGTCCAGATGCTGCAGCACGCGGTGCGCGCGGCCGCCGCCAGCGGGGACGCCGACGCGGTGGCCACGGCGGCCGAGTACGCGGTGCCCGGGGACATCGACGACGACATGGCCATCCTGGTGGTCCAGTCCTCCCCGTCCGAACTCGCCTCGGCCGAGCGCACGTTCCCGGCCGAGCCGATCATGGTTTCCGAGGCGAGACGACTGGCCGCCCAGACCTTCCGGTCCTGGGGCATGGACCCCGGCCAGGCCGAGCTCGCCTGCCTGCTGGTCTCCGAGGTGGTCACCAACGCCGTCCTGCACGCCTCGATCACCCCGAGCCCAGGCCGCGACCTGGACCTGGAGATCGAGCCGCTGATGATGCCAGCACCGGTCGGCGTGCCCTCGGGCCCGGCCAGCCAGGTCCTTCCCGGTCCGCACCCGCCCGGACAGGCCGCCGCCAGGCAGGCCGCCGTGCCGCCGCAGAACACCACCGGCCCGGGAGCCTGGGCCGGTGCCCCGCCCGGCGCTCAAGCGGCGCCCAGGGAATTCCGGCTGCGGCTGCGGCGCGGCGCGGCCTCGGTGTGGGTGGAGGTCTTCGACCCCGATCTCAGGCTGCCCCGGATCCGCACCGCGGCGGAGACCGACGAAGGGGGCCGCGGCCTCTACCTGGTCGAGCAGCTGGCGACCCGGTGGGGATCCCGGCCGACCCCGGAAGGCAAGGCGGTCTGGTTCGAAATGCCGCGCAGCGGCGACCTGCCCTGACCCGTTCTGCCCGTGCTGGCCGCGATCCCTGGCCTCAGTGGCCGGTATGCGATGACCACATGAGCAGCACGACGACGACGACGATGACGATCGGCCCCAGCCAGTGCTTGCCCGAGACCCCCAGCTTCATCTTGCCGCGTAGTCGCGTCCATCCGAATGCCGCCAGGGCGGCGATGAACACCAGCAAGATGAGTCCGTTCATACCCGCCTCCTGTGCCCTGCGGTCCTGCGAACCCGTTCCCGAGCCTACGACATTCGGTTCCCGGGCGCGAGACGAGGTACCGTGAGGCTCGGGAGCGGTGAGCCGCAGACGGAGGCCGTGATGGCGGAAGCGTTCATAGCCGGTGCGGTGCGCACCGCGGTCGGCAAGCGGAACGGATCGCTATCCGGGGTCCACCCGGTCGACCTCGGGGCGCATGTCCTGCGCGGGCTGGTGGACCGGACCGGGATCGACCCGGCCGCGGTCGACGACGTGATCATGGGGTGCGTCTCGCAGATCGGCCCGCAGACCTTCGACATCGCCAGGAACGCCTGGCTGTCGGCGGGCCTGCCGGAGAGCGTGCCCGGCGTCACCGTCGACCGGCAGTGCGGGTCCTCCCAGCAGGCGGTGCACTTCGCCGCCCAGGCCGTGATGTCCGGCACGCAAGACCTGGTGGTCGCGGCCGGCGTGGAGAGCATGAGCATCGTCACCATGGGCTCGACCGTCACCCTGGCCATGCAGGCGGGCATGCCGGCTCCGTTCGGCCCCGGCTGGCGGGAGCGCTACGGGGACCAGGAGATCTCCCAGTTCCGCGGCGCCCAGCTGATCTGCGAGCAGTGGGGCCTCAAGCGGAACCAGCTCGAGGAGTTCGCCCTGGAGAGCCACCAGCGCGCGGTCCGCGCCATCGACGAGGGCCGGTTCGACTCGCAGATAGTGCCGCTGGACGGCTTCGGCCAGGACGAGGGCCCGCGCCGGGACACGTCGCTGGAGAAGATGGCCGGGCTCGCCCCGCTCCGCCCGGACTGGGAGATTACCGCCGCGGTCGCCTCCCAGATCTCGGACGGGGCCGGCGCGCTGCTCATCGCCTCGCGGGACGCACTGCGCCGGCACGGCCTGACCCCGCTGGCGCGAGTGCACACGCTGGCCGTGGTGGGTTCCGATCCGGTGCTGATGCTGACCGGCCCGATCGAAGCGACTCGCAACGCGCTGGGCCGGGCCGGGCTGAAGGCCGGGGACATCGACGTGTTCGAGGCCAACGAGGCGTTCGCGCCCGTCGTGCTGGCCTGGTCGGAGGACACCGGAGCGCCGCTCGACCGGGTCAACCCGAACGGCGGGGCCATCGCGCTCGGGCACCCGCTCGGGGCCACCGGGGTGATCCTGATGACCAAGCTGGTCCACGAGCTGCAGCGTACCGGGGGCCGGTTCGGCCTGCAGACCATGTGCGAGGGCGGCGGTCAGGCCAACGCCACGATCGTCGAGCGGGTCTAGCCGGGCGTGTTCTTCCTGGGCCGGGGCACCCCGCTCGTCATTGCCTCCACCCTCAGCTAAGGCCGGGGCCGCGGAGCATGTAGCCGACGCCGCGGCGGGTATGGATGAGCGGCGGCCCGAGCCGGTGGAGCTTGCGCCGCAGGTAGCTGACGTAGGTCTCCACCACCTGGGGCTGGCCGGTGTAGCCGCGGCCCCACACCCGCTCCAGCAGCTCGGCCCTGGTCAGCACGCTGCCCTGGTCCCGCAGCAGGCAGGCGAGCAGCCGGAACTCGGTCGGGGACAGGTCCACCAGCGTTCCCGCCCGGTGCACCGTCCACCGGGACTCGTCGAGCACCAGATCGCCGCAGCGCAGCACGCGCGGCACGCGCGGCACCCGCGGCACGCGCGGCTCAGTCCCGGCCATAGCGTCCGTCGTCCCGGCCATAGCGTCCGTCGGATCGAAGGGGCTCGCGGCATGGTGCCGGCGCACCCGCGCGGAACGCGGGTGCGCCGGCGAAGCTGGCGCCACGAGGGGCTGTCCGGCCGGACTCACCAGTGGGTCGGCGCCGCGGTCGGGGTGACCACCGGCGTCGCGCCGGTTCCGGTGGCCGCCTTGCCGCCGACGGCGGCGGTGCTCAGCGGGGTGAACAGGACCAGCTGAGCGTGCAGTGTCCAGTGCGACCGCGTGCCCGCGACCAGCGCCAGGTCACCGCGGGCCAGCGTGTGCGTGGCCTGCCAGGCGTTCTGGGTGAACGTGACCGGGCTCCAGGCCGGCATGGCGGCCTGCGGCATGGTCGCGGTCTGGTTCACGGTCGCCATGGTCCTGCTCACGGTGATCGTCACGGTGAGGTTGGTGTTGGCCACCTGTACGGTCACGGTCTGCGCGGCCGGGGTCGGCGTCAGCATGGCCGCGGCCGTGGTCGGGCTGCCGGCCAGCAGCGTCGTCGCGGGGGTCATGTTGCCCGACCCCATCGCCTGCTGCGCCGCGCTGGTGCTCGCGGTCAGCGCCTGCGTTCCGGCCATCGTGTTCGAGACGTTCTGGAACTTCGTCTTGCCGGACAGCAGCCACAGGTGCAGCGAGCCGTTGGACGACTGCAGGATCAGGAACTTCTTCGTGACCAGCACCACGATGCCGCGCTGGACGGCGAGCGTCCTGCCGTTGTGCCTGGCCTGGCTGAACTGCCGCGCCTGGGTGAGCCGCGCGAACTGGGCGTACGAACTCTGCCTGGATCCGTTCCAGTTGGTCATGGCCGAGCTGAGGACGGTCCCCTCGTTGCCGGCGTGAGATGAGAAGGCGGCCGACGTGGCGGTCGCCGCGGCCCCGTGGTTCGCGGCCAGTGCCGCGCCTGCCGCTACCGCGCCTCCGACCAGTATGGCGGTCGCGATGCCGACCCGGGTCCTGGTGGAACTCTTCCCGTAACGCCGATCGCGGGCCCTCATAGATGTCTCCTTCTTCCGTGGCTGTGTCTGTGGTGGCTCTGTCTTCCGGGGACGGCGCGCCCGCTTCGCGTGTCCGGGTAAGACGGCCCGGGCCTAGGGGGTCCTACGTAGCCGATGGACGGCCCGTTCGTGTCCATGCGTCCGACATTGCCCGATCGGCCGGGGCCCGACGCGGAATCCATGCGCCACGTAAGCAGTACGTTCGTGAGTTCACATGCTCACGCCAGCGCCCGCCGGGATGACCCGGCGGGCGCTGGCTGAATTCAGCTCCCGGTTACATCCGTTCCGGGATCGGCACCCCGAGCAGGGTCAGGCCCAGGGTCAGCGCGTCGAGGGTAAGCGCGCAGAGGGCGAGCCGGCTGGCCCGCAGCGACGCGGGCTCCGCCTTGAGCACCGGGCACTCCTCGTAGAACGTGGTGAACAAGCTGGCCACGTCGAACAGGTAGGCGCAGAGCCGGTGCGGTTCGGCGGTCTCGCCGACGCGGGTGAGGACCGCGCCGAGGCCGAGCAGCTTCAGCGCGAGCGCGCGCTCGGGACCCGCGGTGATCGCTATCCCGGCCGCCCCGGCCCCCGGGCTCGCGGCCGCCTCCCCGCCGGTGCGGCGGAAGATCGACCGGATCCGCGCGGTCGCGTACTGCAGGTAGGGGCCGGTGTTGCCGCGGAACGAAATCATCCGGTCCCAGTCGAAGACGTACGCGCTTTCCCGCGCGGTCGACAGGTCGGCGTACTTGACCGCGCCGATGCCGACGGCCTCGGCGATCGTGTCAAGCTCGGCGGGATCGAAACGTGCCGCGGCGTCGAGCTCGACCAGGATGCCGCGCGCGCGGTCGACTGCCTCCTGCAGCAGGTCGCTGAGCTGGACGTTGTCTCCGGACCTAGTCCGGAGCCGGTTGCCGTCCGGGCCGAGGACCAGGCCTATCTGGGCATGCTCGAGGCGGGTGCCGGCGGGTATCCAGCCCGCCTCCCTGGCGACCGCGAACACCATCTGGAAGTGCAGCGTCTGATCCGACCCGACCACGTAGATCGCCCGGGCGATGTGGAGCACGTCGACGCGGTACCGGATGGTGGCCAGATCGGTGGTGGAGTAGTTGTAGCCGCCGTCGCTCTTGCGGATGATGACGGGCAACGGCCTACCCTCGCGGCCGGTGAAGCCCGGCGGGAACGCGCACAGCGCGCCGTCGCTGTAGACCGCGATGCCCTTTTCTTCCAGCTGAGCCGCCGTGTCGGCGAGCAAGTTGTTGTAGAAGCTCTCGCCCTTGATGTCGTCGTCGGTGAGCGTCACGCCGAGACGGCCGTAGATGCGATGCAGGTAGTCCAGGGAGAGGTCGACAATCTCCTGCCACAGCTGCAGCGTGCCGGGGTCGCCGCCCTGCAGGTCCACGACCCGCTTGCGCGCGCGCTCGGCGAATCCGGGGTCACTGTCGAAAATGCGCCGGGCCGCCTGGTAGAAGGCGTTCGGGTCGGTGCGCAGCAGCCCGGCTTCGGCAGAGTCCTCGCCGACGTCGAGCAGGTACTCGATGAGCATGCCGAACTGGGTACCCCAGTCGCCGACGTGGTTGTCCCTGATCACCCGGTGCCCGGCGAACTCCAGGACGCGGGCGATGGCGTCGCCGACGATGGTGGTGCGCAAATGCCCGACGTGCATCTCCTTGGCCACGTTCGGCGAGGAGTACTCCACCACCACCGTCTGCGGGGTGGCGGTCGGCGCGAGCCCGAGCCTGGGGTCGCCGAGCATCTGCGTGGCCTGTACGGCGATCCAGTCGTCGCGCAGCGAGAAGTTGATGAAGCCGGGCCCGCTGACCTCAGGCTCGGCGCACATGTCCGCCACGTCCACCCGGGCGGCGAGCTCGGCGGCCACCTCCCGGGGCGGGCGGCCCAGCCGCTTGCCGAGCGGCAGCGCCACGTTGGCCTGGAAGTCCGCGAAGGAGGACGGCCGGATCAGCGGGTCCGCGTCGCCAAAGTCATGGCCGAACGACGCGACGATGGCGTCGTGCACCCGCTGCGCGAGAACCTGCTGTGGATCGGCCATACCTCAAGCTTATCGGCCGCGCCGAACCCTCCGCCGCAGAGTAACTGGCGGCGGAGGAAGTGGCCGCCGCGGCCGGCCGACCGGCCCGGGCCGAACCGCTGGGTGATCTTCTCCGTGATCTCGCCGCGGGCCAGGTCGGCCGCGAGCAGGCAGGCGGAGGTGACGGCGCGGGCGGTGCTCGCGCCGTGCGCGATCACCACGGTCCCGCCCAGGCCGAGCAGGACGGCCCCGCCGTAGCTCTCCGCGTCCAGCCGCGCGGCCAGCTCCCGCAGCCCGCGGCGCTGCAGGAACGCGCCGACACGGGCGGTCCGGGTCGCGGTCACCGCGGCGCGCAGCTCGGTGGCGGCGAACCGGACCGAGCCCTCCAGCGTCTTCAGCGCCACGTTCCCGGTGAAGCCGTCGGTCACGATCACGTCGACCTCGCCCGCCAGCAGGTCGCCGCCCTCGACGTTGCCCGCGAAGCTCAGCGGGAGCGCGCCGTGCGGCGGGTCGCCGACCAGCAGCTCGTGCGCGCGCCGGGTGAACTTGTTTCCCTTGCCCGGTTCGGCGCCGATCGTCAGCAGCCCCACCCGGGGGGCGGACACGCCCAGTGCGGTCTGCGCGTAAGCGACGCCGAGCTGGCCGAACTGGACGAGCATCTCCGGCTTGGGATCGGCGGTCGCGCCCGCGTCGATGAGCACCGTGCGGCCGGGGTGGGTCGGCAGCACGACGGCGAGCCCAGGCCGTTCCACCCCGGGCAGTGACCGCAGCCGCAGCCGCGCGATGGCCACGATGCCGCCGGTGGACCCGGCCGACACCACCGCGGCCGCGTCGCCGCGCCGGACCAGCTGGCACGCCACCGCAACGCTCGACCGGGGGCGGCGCAGGCTGGCCAGTGCCCCCTCGTCCATCGCCAGGTTGTCCTCGGCCGGCACGACCTGGACCTCGTCGATGGCGCCCAGCCCGCCGAGCAGCTGGCGCAGGCGGGCGGCGGGCCCGGTCAGCACGACCCGGATGCCGTGCTCGCGCTGCGCCGCGAGCGCCCCGGCCACGATCGCGTCGGGGGCGTGGTCCCCGCCCATGGCGTCGACCGCGATCACCGGGCGCAGCGGCCGCCCCTCGCGCGCCGCGCCGTCGGCGGGTCCTCGCGCGCGCCCTGGATCCCCGGCGCGTCCCGGCCGGGTCTCGCCGTCCCGCGCCGCGATCCGCCGGTCCGGGCCGTCCGGTGCGGTATTCAGCGGATCGCCGGGGTGCGCGGCCGCGGATGGTGCCTCATCCCTGCTGTGTCCCTCAACCTTCAGTGCCGGCCTGGTTGCCCCATTATGGCCCCGGCCCCAGCCCGGCCGTTCCTGGCCCCTGCCCCGCCGGCGGGCGGGCCGGTTCCCCGCTTGCATCGGCCGCGGCATTGTACGACTAAAGACACGAAGAATAAGCCTATTTGTCAAAACCAGGATCTTGGAAGTTGCTGTGATCCGGCCGAATACTTCCTGCGAATCATGGTAATTGACTCAATGGAGCAATGACGGAAGCAGAATCGGAACCATCAAGGCTGCCAGTGCGTATTAAGCGTGGGAGTAGTTTTGCCCGGGCGTATGGCGGGAACGCGGGCAGGCGGGGGGAACCGCTGGGGAGCGGATGTCTAAGGGGCTACTTTTTGCGTGTTTCGCGGGCGTACCGGCCGCGCGGCGCGCCGAACGAGGGAGAAGGCGTGACTGACATCCAGCAAGCAGTACCGTCGGCGCGGTCAGCAGGCCGCGGGTTCCGTGCCTACTCGGCCAAGCATCTGGACACGCTGGTGCAGCGGGCCGGGCTGCCGCCGGAGGAGCGGCTGGCGGTGCGGGCGGTGGCGACCGTGCTTCCGTTCCGGACGAACTCGTACGTGGTGGAGCACCTGATCGACTGGGACGCGGCCCCCGACGACCCGATCTACCGGCTCGTCTTCCCGCAGCCGGACATGCTGCCCGAGGCCGACGTGCGACGACTCGCGGACATGATCGACCGCGGCGAGCCCGCGGCCGGGCTGCGCGCCGCCGCGCACGAGATCAGGATGCGGCTCAACCCCCATCCGGCGGGCCAGCTGCTGCTGAACCCGCCCAGCCTGCAGGGCAGGCCGCTGCCGGGCCTGCAGCACAAGTACCAGGAAACCGTGCTGTTCTTCCCCCGGCAGGGCCAGACCTGCCACGCGTACTGCAGCTACTGCTTCCGCTGGGCCCAGTTCGTGGACGAGCCCGACCTGAAGATGGCCACCGACGACATCGGCACGCTGGTGGCCTATCTGCGCGAGCACCCCGAGGTGACCAGCGTCCTGATCACCGGGGGCGATCCCCTGATCATGGGCGAGGTGGTACTGCGCCGGTACATCGAGCCGCTCATCGACCCGCGGAACGGCCTGGACCACATCGAGTCGATCAGGCTCGGCACCAAGTCGCTGGCCTACTGGCCGCAGCGGTTCGTCACCGACCCGGACGCCGATGACACCTTGCGGCTGTTCGGCGAGGTCATCGCCTCGGGCCGGAATCTCGCGGTGATGGCGCACTTCTCCCATCCGCGCGAGCTCGAGCCGCCGGTGCTGGCCGAGGCGGTGCGCCGGATCAGGGACACCGGCGCGGTGATCCGCACCCAGGCCCCGCTGATCCGGTCGATCAACGACGACCCGGCGGCCTGGCGCCAGATGTGGCGGACGCAGGTCCGGATGGGCATGATCCCCTACTACATGTTCGTCGAGCGCGACACCGGCCCGCAGGACTACTTCGCGGTGCCGCTGGCCCGCGGGTACGACATCTTCCGCCAGGCTTACCAGGGCGTTTCCGGCCTGGCCCGGACCGTCCGCGGCCCGTCGATGTCGGCCACGCCGGGCAAGGTGTGCGTCGACGGGGTGACCGAGGTGGCGGGCATCAAGGTCTTCGTCCTGCACATGATCCAGGCGCGCGACCCCAGCCTGGTCGGCTCGCCGTTCTTCGCCAGGTTCGACCCGGCCGCCTGCTGGCTGACCGACCTGGAGCCGGTGTTCGCGGACCGGTTCCCGTTCGAGCCCGCCCGCTACGAGACCGTCCCGGACGAGCTGCCCGGGCTCTGGCCCAGCGAGCCGGACGAGCCGGGCGAGCTGATGGTCCCGGCCATCTGACCGTCCTGCGCCGCCGCGACGCGCCCCTGGCCGGCTGCCTTGTTCTTGATGGCAAAGCAGCTGGCCGCGGCGATCAGCACCACGGCGATCGGCATGACCATGGTCCAGCGCATGGCGAGCACGTAACCGGTGCTGAAGACCTCGGCGCCGAGCCGGTGCAGCTGGGCCGCGAGCCCCGGCGGGGTCCCCGCCGGGGCGGCGGAACCTGCCGGGCCGCCGCCGATCAGGCCGCCGGACGCGGCCTGCCGGAAGCCGTTCACGAACGGCGCGCGGGCCTGCGGCGGCAGGCTGGCCGAGGCGTTGGTGGCCTGGCTGGTCAGCGAGGCCACCAGGCGGTTCTGCAGCAGCGCGCCCACCGCCGCGGTGCCGATCACCGAACCGACCTGGCGGGTGGTGTTGAGCACGCCGGAGGCGGCGCCGGCCATCCGCGGGTCGACCTCGCGCATCGCCACCGTGGTCAGCGGCGCGAACGTGCCGCCCATGCCGAGGCCCGCCACGATCAGCGCGGGCAGGAAGTCATACCAGGCGGAATGCGGCGTCGCGATCAGCACGACCCAGCCCATGCCCACGGCGAACAGGGTGAGACCGCAGATCAGGATGTACTTGCCGCCGGTCTTGTCGGTGAGCTTGCCGAGGAAGGGCGCGGCGAAGATCATCACCAGCGAGGAGGGGGCCAGGGTCAGCCCCGCCTTGAGCGCGGAAAACCCGAGCGCGGACTGCAGGTAGATGGTGAGCGGCAGGAAGATGCCCAGCATCCCGATGGACAGCGTGCAGGACACCCAGTTCATCAGCGTGAAGTTCCGGTTGCGGAACAGCGCGAACGGGATGAGCGGCTCACGATCCTGGCGCAGCTTCTGCACCAGGAGGAACACGGCGAGCAGCACCACCCCGGCGGCGATGATCAGCGGGATGGTGATGAACGAGTAGACCGTGCCCCAGTCGTAGCGCTGCCCTTCCACCAGCCCGTAGCAGATGGCGAGCAGGGCCAGGCTGGCCAGCGTCACGCCCAGGACGTCGAACCGGTGCCGCCGCCCGGGCTGGAAGCCCGGGATGATGAAGAACGTCGCGGCGAGGACCGCGATCCCGATCGGCAGGTTGACGAAGAAGATCCAGCGCCAGTCGAAGGCGGTCACGAGCAGGCCGCCCAGGGTGGGCCCGGCGATCGTGGCCAGGCCGGCCACCGCGCCCCAGACGCCGAACGCGGCCCCCCGCCGTTCCGGCGGGAACGTCATCGTGACGATGGCCAGGGTCTGCGGCATCAGCATGGCCGCGCCCAGGCCCTGGACCGCGCGGAAGCCGATCAGCCAGCCGGCTCCGGGCGCGAGCCCGCAGGCGGCCACGAACATGGTCCGCGGGCCCAGCAGATCCCCGAGCCGCCCCGCCGTGATCACCAGGACGGCGAGTACCAGCGCGTAGGCGTTGAGCACCCACAGCACGGCGTCCAGGGAGGCGTGCAGCCTGTCGATCATGTTGGGGATCGCGATGTTGACGATCGTCAGGTCGAGCAGCGTCATGAAGAAGCCGAGTGACACCACGACCAGGACCGCCCACGGGTTCCCGCGTAGCTTGGCCATGCTTCCGACCATAGCTCACCAGCGCAGAGGTATGAAGATATATCTCAATCCTAACGGGCCGGGTTACCCGCCCCGGCCGACGGCGTACCGCTGATGCGGCGCCGAAACCGCGGCAGGTATGCTCCCCCGCATGGAGCTCAACGGCACTTCGGCGGTCGTTTCCGGCGGCGCGAGCGGCCTCGGCGAGGCGACCGCGCGGGTGCTCGCCGCGGCGGGCGTCACGGTGGTCATCGCCGACCTGAACGAGAGCCGCGGCAAGCAGATCGCGGACGAGATCGACGGCCAGTTCGCCCGCACCGACGTGACCGACGAGGCGTCGGTGCAGGCCGCGGTGGACCTCGCGGTGGCCACCGGGGAGCCGCTGCGGACCGGGGTCAGCTGCGCGGGCATCGGCTGGGCGGCGCGGACCGTCGGGCGCGACGGCACCCCGCACGATCTTGGCGCCTACCAGAAGGTCATCGCGGTCAACCTGATCGGGACCTTCAACGTGATGCGGATCGCCGCCGCGGCCATGGCCAAGACCGAGCCCGCCGACGCCGACGGGCAGCGCGGCGTCATCATCAACACCTCCTCGGTGGCGGGCATCGAGGGCCAGACCGGCCAGATCGCGTACTCCGCCTCCAAGGGCGGCATCATCGGCATGACCGTGCCCGGTGCCCGCGACCTGGCCGCCATCGGGGTCCGGGTGAACACGATCTGCCCGGGCATCATCGACACCCCGATCTACGGGTTCCGCGAGGGGGCCGAGGAGTTCAAGGCCCGGCTGGCGGCCCCGGTGGTGTTCCCCAAGCGGATGGGGCGGGCGGATGAATTCGGCCACCTGGTCCGGTCGCTGATCGAGAACGACTACATGAACGCCGAGGTCGTGCGCTTCGACGGCGGGATCAGGTTCCAGCCGAAGTTACGACCGGCAACGTCCGGCTGTTATCTGACAGCCGCGAACGCGACGCCACCGGCCGAGTGGAGGACCGCTTCGACTCCGACTTCGAACGGGACGTCTACCGTCGGCTCATCGCCCGAGGCTACCGGGTCAAAGTCCAGTACCGGGTCGGCCGGTTCCGCATCGACCTCGTCGTGGAAGGCCGGCATGGCCGCCTAGCGGTCGAGCTCGACGGCGACGCCTACCACGGTCCCGACCGGTGGGAGGCCGACCGCAGCCGGCAGGCCATCCCGGAACGTCTCGGCTGGACCTTCCACCGCATCCGCGGGAGTGCCTATTACATGGATCCTGACGCCGCCCTCGGCAGCCTTTGGGATCGCCTTGGACACTCGTCACTTCTCAGTCACGAACCAGGCGCGGCATGTCGCGATACCACCCAAGGACCACGCCGGAGGGTTTACCGGCCTGAGGTGACCGCCCTAATCGAGGCCGCCGTCCATGAGCTGGATATCTCGGTCCACGAGATCTGGGACGCAATCTTCGGACTGTACAGTCATGCCCCGGCTCGCGACGCCGCGGGCCTGCGCGCCCGCCTCCTGGAACGGGTGGCGGCTTCGGCGGAACTGCTCGGCTTCACTCCGGGGTTACCGTCAGCGACCACGGCGTGGGCATGCGCGACGTTTACCCGCGACAGCAGGCTGCAGGACATGCGCTGGCAGGCGCAGGCTCTCGGCGGGACCTCGGTTAAGAACCGGGCGGCGGCGGCGCCCAGCTTGAATGGCGCGTTCGCATCGGCGGCCCGGCGCGGTCAGATGAGCTTTCCTTGGCGCGATGAAACCGGAGAGTTCCCGCTGGTTCGGCTGAGCACGGCAACGTCCAGGCTCACTGGTGCCGGTTACGAGTGCCATCACGGCCCGCTGAAGTCCACGTGCACGGCATGGCCGCAGGAACATCGCGTCATAGCGGCATCAGCCCGTGCAGAGGGAAGACCGCCTCGCGGGTGGCCATGATCGTCTGGTCGGTCGGATCGCCCGGGTCGTAGCCGGCCTCGAACGGCACGAACTTGGCGGGTGCCCCGTCGGTCATCTGCTCCGGTGCGGGCAGGCCAGTCCGCTGCGCAACGTACTCACGCCACAGCGCGGGTGTCTGCGTCTCCGCGTTGATCGGCTGGCCTGCAGCTTCGGCGAGCAGGTGGGTCCAGGTCCGCGGCACCACATCGGCCAGGTCATACCCTCCGCCGCCGGTGAGCAGCCAGCGGTCGTCGGCCGTCTCGTGGGCGAGCGCGTGGATCGCGGCGTGAGCGGCGCGCTGCGCGTCGATGCTCAGCTCCAGGTGAGCCAGCGGATCGCGCCGGTGCGTGTCGGCCCCGTGCTGGCTGACCAGCACCTGCGGCCGGAACTGCCGCAGCAGCGGCGGGATGATCGCGTGAAAGGCGCGCAGCCAGCCGGCATCACCGGTCCCGGCGGGCAGCGCGACGTTGACCGCTGATCCCTCGGCGCCCGGCCCGCCGGTCTCGGCGGGCAGCCCGGTGAACGGGAACAAGGTCTCCGGGTGCTGGTGCAGGCTGATCGTCAGCACCCGTGGATCGGCGTAGAACGCGGCCTGCACCCCGTCGCCGTGGTGCGCGTCGATGTCGACGTAGCCGACCCGCTCGGCACCTTGTCCCAGCAGCCAGGCAATCGCGACCGCGACGTCGTTGTAGACGCCGAACCCGCTGGCATGCGCGGCCATGGCGTGATGCATGCCGCCCGCGATGCTGGCCCCGTGCTGGGCAGAGCCCGACCACACGGCGCGGGCCGCGGCCAGCGTCGCCCCGGTCACCAGCGCCGACGCCTCGTGCATGCCGGGGAAAACCGGGTTGTCCTCGGCGCCCAGCCCGAACATCCGCGCGACGCGGAGCTGGGTCCCCTCTAGGCCGTCGCGGGCATCGGGGTGCTCAGCCCAGCGGCTGACTGCCTCCACTGCCGTGATGTACGGCGCGTCATGCACCAGCTCCAGGTCAGCGTCGGCGGCCGGGGCCGGGGCGGCCAAGGTAATGCCGGGCTGGGTCCATAGCCCGAACTCGTACGCGAGCCGCATTGTCAGCTCTACCCGCACCGGCGCCATCGGATGGCCCGGCCCGAAGTGATAGTCGGTCAGCCGCTCGTCCCAGGCCACATGCAGGGTGCAGGTCATCTGCCACGACCTCTCTGTCGCCGCAGGCCGCCGTGTCACACGCGCCAGGTGACGGTCTGCTGCACTCGCTGGCAGATCTCCCGTGCCCAGTCCAGCCCGCCGGCAACCGCCAGCGCGATCACCGGCACGCCCCGATGCGGTGTACTGGCCTGACGACGACCGAGCCTCGGCGTCCAGACCCCTGGGCGCGCAGATCATCCTCGGCCGCTCACGGCTGGTCCGTCGGATCCGCGGCCGGTCAGCCACCAGCGGCCGTTCGGAGTAACTGCGGGATGAACGGGTTACGGCTGACGCTTTAGACCGACGATCTAGCGGTGGTTTCCGTCAGGGCGTCAACTAGCCGGAAGACCAGGCCTGATCGAGAAGGTTCGCGAGGCGGACCAGGCGGACAATGACAGGGTGCTAACCGGGCTCGGCGAACGCCGCCCGGAATCGGTCATAGTCAAGGTGATACACGGGCTTCCTGGCCGAGGTCCGCCCCGCGCCGGGGACCGGCCAGGCCAGGCCGGGGGAACGGGGAGCCGGAATCCGGCCTAGGCCAAGTACGGAGCGGCCGACAATTCTCCACCCGTTACCCGTACTCCCGGCCAGCCGACGGGTGATACCTTCCCTGGCATCGCCTATGCCGACGGATCCGCATCCTTGAGTGTGCGGGCATGCCAGAGAGGCCGAACGCTGCCCGGTCGCTGGGCGCCACGCCGCTCTGTTTACGCCGTCCAGGGCATCCTGCAGTCGCCGGGCGCGCCGCGGAACCTCTGAACAACCTCCGTCCATGACCATGGGTGGCCGTCGGCGGCCGCAAGTTGGCCCGCGCCGGGAGTGGTGGCCGTGAAAATGCGGGGGATGCTGCGCGCTCCTGCCCGCGGCCCGTCCTGGTGAGTGTGAACGAGCCGAGCTGACTCCATTCGCCGAGCCGGATGGGCATGTTACAGGGCTCGACTTTCAGCGGCCGTGGCGAGTTCGTGACCGCTCCGGTCGCGGGCCTGCTATCGCCGGGGGGGAGGGGGGCCTCGGCGTCGCTGGCTGGTGCGTTATGGCAGTCGGCGCAGGTAGGCGTCGGCGGGTTCGGCGGCCTGGATGCGGATCCGGGCGTCGACGGCCTGGGCGCCGTCGGGGCGGGCGATGACGGGACTCAGCTCGAGCTCGGCGATCTGCGGCAGGTCATCGGCCATCCGGGAGACCCGCAGCAGCATGTCCCGCAGCGCGGCGAGGTCGGCGGCCGGAGCCCCGCGGCGGCCGAGCAGCAGCGGGGCGGCCCGTGCCGACCGGATCAGGTCGTCGGCGTCAGAGCCGGTCAGGGGAGCGAGCCGGGCGGCCCGGTCGGCCAGCATATCGTCGGCGGCGCTGCTGAGCCCGAATAGCACCAGCGGGCCGGCCACCTGCTCGTGCAGCACGCTGATCGCCACCTCGACGCCGCCGGTGACCACCGGGTGGACAATGACGCCGGCCAGCCGCCTGCCGAAGGTCTCCTTCAGCGAGCGGAACCCGCGCCGGACCTCATCCGCGCCGTGCAGGCCGGTCAGCACGTCGCCGGCGTCGCTGGTGCGCAGCAGGCCGGGCACGTCCGCGCGGAGCGCGACGGGGCCGCCGAACCGTGCCGCCGCCGCGATCGCAGCGTCCTCGGTGATGACCCCGGTGCTGTCGGCCAGCGGCACGCCGTAGCAGCCGAGCAGTTCCACGGTAGGGTCCAGGGCCAGCCAGCCGCCCCGGGGCGGGGCGGCGAGAATGCCGGCGACCAGCTCCCTGGCCCGGTCCTGGCGCAGGCCCTCCAGGTCCGGCACCCGTCCCGGCGGGGTCGCCCGCCAGGCGCCGTAGCGCGCGGCGTGGCCGAGGGCGCGGGCGGCGGACTCGGCGTAGGCGTAGGCGGGGACGGCAGGGCAGTCCTCGCCGGGGCCTGGCAGCAGCCGGACCACTTCGATCTGGTCCAGCACGGCCGCGGCGATCGGCACCGGCAGCCGCGCAGCGCCCAACTCGGGGACCAGGTCGCTGCCCACGGTCGTGGTAGTCAGCGCTAGCACCGCGTCCACGCCCGGGTCGGCGCCGACGAGCTCCAGGCACTGGCGGAAGCGGCCGGGTCCGACCAGCACGGTGGTGTCGACCGGCCCGGCCACCAGGGCCTGGCGGCCGAGCATGTCCCGCAGCGCCCGCTGGGTGTCCGCGGCCAGGCCGGCGACCTGCAGGCCGGCGTCGCCGCACGCGTCCGCGGCGAGCACCGCGGCACCGCGGGTGTTGGACACCACGCCGACCCTGCCCCCGGCGGGCACCGGCTGGGATGCCAGCAGCGCCGCGGTGTCGAGCAGCTCGCCGAGGTTCGCGGCGGCGATGATGCCGGCCTGCTGGAACAGGGCCTGCCGGGTGACCAGCGGGGTAGCCGCCTTCCTGGCGCGGGCCCCGGCCATGCGCCCGCCGGTCGCGGACCGGCCCACGTCCACGGTCAGCACTGGCATGGTGCGGCCCACGCGCCGGGCGGTGCGGGCGAACTTGGGCGGGTTCCCGATCGATTCCAGGTACAGCAGGGCCAGCTTGGTCCCGTCGTCGGACTCCCACCACTGCAGCATGTCGGTGCCGGAGACGTCGTCTTTATCGCCGAAGGAGACCAAGGAGGAGATCCCCACGCCCAGCCGGGACAGGTGCTCCACGAGCACGAAGCCGGTACCGCCGGTGGACTGCAAGGCCAGGCCGGCGGTTCCCGCCGCGGGATGGCGGGCCGAGAACGTGGCATCCAGCCTGATGCCGGGGTTGGCCACGCCGAAACTGGCCGGACCCACCATCCGCATGCTGTGGCGGCGGCAGATCTCCAGCAGCTCGGCGCGGGCCGGGCCGGGCAGGCCGGCCGCGACCACCGCTAGGGCCCCGACGCCCCGCCGTCCGCAATCCTCAGCGACACCGAGCACCGCCCCGGCCGGGACGGCGATGACCGCCAGGTCGACGTGCTCGGGCAGCGCGGCCGCCGACGGCAGGCAGGCGATGCCGTCCAGCTCGGCCGCGCCCGGGTTGACCGGGTAGACCGGGCCGGAAAAGCCGCCGTCGATGAGCTTCTGCAAGATCGCCCGGCCGACCGACCCGGGGCGTCGGCTCGCGCCGATGACCGCGACCGAGGCCGGCATCAGCACAGGCCGCATGCTCGCCACGTCCGCCGACCGCTCCCGCACGGCGACCGTATCGCGGTAGGTGCCCAGGGCGGCGTCCGCCTCGTCGGCGGGCAGCGGGAACGTAAAGTCATACACGCCGTCCACCAGGGAACGCTGCGCCTGCAGCCCGGCGTCGGCGAAGACCCGCAGCATGGCCGCGTTCTCGCTCAGCGTCTCCGCGGTAAACGCACCGAACCCCCGGCCGCGGGCCAGCGAGACCAGGTGCTCCAGCAGCAGCATGCCGATGCCGCGGTTCTGCAGGTCATCGGCGACCGTGAACGCGACCTCCGCGGACCGGGACCCAGTACCGGCCTGCTCGTAGGTGCCGCAGCCCACCACCTCGTCGTCTAGCACGGCCAGCAGCGCCGCGTGGTCCGGCCCGGGCTCGCGGCATACCCGGCGCGCCTCTTGCTCGGCAACCAGCGGACTCATGCTGAAAAAGCGCAGGTACAGGTTGTCCGGGGACATCTTGGCGTGCAGGTCCCGCACCGCGTCGAAGTCATCGGACCGCGCAGCCCGGATCTCGATCGTGACGCCGTCGGTCAGCAGAGCGTACCTGCTGTCCTCCGCATGCATGCTCATGCATGCCCTCCCCGGTCCTTCAGCCAGCCCGCGCCTCAGTCGGCATTACCGGCGGTCGCGGCGCCAGGCGCACGTCGGCTGCTCAGTAGGATTTTCGCACGCAAGGCGGCCAGGCTGGGACAATCGGCGAATACGGCCTGCTGAGGACCCGGACCGGTGTCAAGGCCGGATGAGATTACCCAGGGCGGGCTGTCTCATCCGGGTCGCATGATGCCTTCCTTCAGGTACCGCACATGCCATGACAATGCCTCGCCGAGCAGGTGGGGAGTGTGCCTGCCGGGGCCGGTGGCGGTGGCGCGGCCGAGGTAGTCCTGCAGCGCGGGACGGTAGTCGGGGTGTGCGCAGTGGTCGATGATCTGCCGGGCGCGGCGCCGCGGCGGCAGGCCGCGCAGGTCGGCGATGCCCTGCTCGGTGATGATGACGTGCACGTCGTGCTCGGTGTGATCGACATGGCTGACCATCGGCACGATGCACGAGATCATCCCGTTCTTGGCCGTCGACGGGGACAGGAACATCGCGAGGTAAGCGTTGCGGGTGAAGTCGCCGGACCCGCCGATGCCGTTGCACATGCTCGAGCCCATGACATGGGTGGAGTTGACGTTGCCGTAGATGTCGGCCTCGATCATGCCGTTCATCGCCAGGCAGCCGAGCCGACGTATCACTTCCGGGTGGTTACTGACCTCCTGCGGGCGAAGGATGATCTTGTCGCGGTAGGCCGCGATGTTCGCGCGCAGTTCGGCGAGGCTGTCTTCGCTGAGGGAAAAGGCCGTCGCCGAGGCCACGGTCATGCTGCCTGAGCTCAACAGCTGCAGCATGCCATCCTGGACCACTTCGGTGTAGGCGGTCAGCGGCGCGAACGGGCCGCCGTCGAGCTGGGCGAGTACGGCGTTAGTGACGTTTCCCACCCCGGACTGAAGCGGCAGCAGTCCGGCGGGCAGCCGCCCGTGTCTCACTTCGTGCGTCAGGAAGTCCAGGACGTGGCCGGCGATCAGCTGGGAATTGCTATCGGCCGGCCTGGACGGCGTGGGGTAGTCCGGGTGGTTGGTTGGGACGACCGCGATGATCTTCTCCGGCGGGCAGCGCAGGTGGGGTACGCCGATCCGGTCAGAGGGCCTGAGGATCGGGATCGGCGTGCGGTCCGGGGGCAGGGCGGTGCCGTAGTAGATGTCGTGCATGCCGTCCAGCTCGGCGGGTTGCCACGAGTTCACCTCGAGGATGACCCGGTCGGCCTGGTCGAGCCACGTGTTGTTGTTGCCGGCTGAGAAGGACGGGATCAGCGCGCCGTCCGCGGTGACGCCGGCTACCTCGATGAGTGCGATGTCGAGGTGGCCCAGGAAGCCTTCCTCCACCATCTGCGCGACGTGCGACAGGTGCATGTCCAGGTAGTCGAGCGTCCCGGCGTTGATCTTGGCGCGGGTCACCGGGTCGGACTGGTAGGGCATGCGAAGGTCGATCCCGTCCACGGCCGCCAGCGCACCGTCCAGTTCGGGGGCGGTGGACGAACCGGTCCAGACGCTGACCGCGAAGCGATCCCCGCGCTCGGCCGCATCGGTGGCGCGACGGACCCGATCAGGCAAGCACGCACGTCGGTTCGCGATCTGGTACCACGGTGACGTGGCCGGAATGGTGCTGATCGATTCGAGCCACGAGGATCAGGCGCGACGGCTCAGGAGGACGAGTGGTGGCGCCTGGGAGAGATGCGCA
>WNGE01000481.1_pt1 | contig 54995 bp, 46 predicted proteins | sample 5400651 | NCBI WGS metagenome assembly WNGE01 (sample SAMN13153370, study PRJNA577476) | soil metagenome | isolation source: 60 cm soil or saprolite under grassland replicate 2 | place: USA:California | collected 2016-06-15 | reverse complement strand
TGCCGGGCTTTATATGGTGACTCGCACTAACGTCATCTTCCAACACTCGCAAACGATGATGATGGTAGTTGCTCTTGTCGGTGCAGCCACGGCATTATTCGCGGCAACCATCGGCATCACCCAAAACGACATCAAGAAGGTACTCGCGTATTCAACCGTCTCACAGCTCGGTTTCATGTTCATGGCTTGCGGCGTGGGCGCGTTTGCAATTGGAACCTTTCACGTTATGACGCACGCCTTTTTCAAAGCGCTGATGTTCCTCGGCGCGGGAAGTGTCATACATGGAATGCACCACGAGCAGGATATGCGACGCATGGGCGGACTCAGGAAGTACATGCCCTATACGTATCTAACATTCCTGGCCGGCTGGCTGGCGATCTGCGGCATCATCCCGTTTAGCGGTTTCTGGTCAAAAGATGAAATCCTCTGGAACGCCGCAGCGACGCGATATTTTTCCGTGGGTTGGCTGGTCTGGCTTGTGGGCACAATCGCCGCAACCTGTACAGCGTTTTACATGACGCGACTGGTGGCGATGACTTTCTGGGGCAAAGAAAGGTTCCTGGACAAACACCATGAACACACGCCCGAGCACGAGGGACATTTGGTGGACGACCATCCCGCACCCGTACATCATGGGGACGTTCCGCACGAGTCGCCGCGTTCGATGTGGGTCCCCCTCGCAGTGTTGGCGGTGTTCGCGACAGTTGGTGGTTTTGTCGGCATCAGCACCGCTTTCACCGGTGGTAAACACATCGGCGGGCGTATGAATATCGTCAACTTTCTCGATCCAATCATTTGGAATCCTACGACGCGCTATTTTGGCACTCATGAAATTGTCGATAGTTATGGCAAACCGTTGGAGCGCGTCGGCGAGATCCGCTTTGGGCTGGTTACAACCGAGCTTGAGCCTGCCGAAGCTCCGGGGCCGTATGGCAGGGAGGGATTCAATCTGGCGCACGCGGTCGAGTCGAAGTTGCATAATGAAACAGCCACGGAGTGGGTGTTTATTATCATCTCGCTGGTAGTCGCAACCAGCGGCATGCTGCTGGGTGGCTTGTTCTACGTTTGGCGTCCTCATCTCCCGGATATTTGGGCCGCGCGGCTGCGTCCCCTTTACGAAGCCAGCTACAACAAATATTGGGTGGACGAATTTTTTGGCTGGGCGGTGACGCGTCGTGTGATGGATGCCGCGCGCGGGGTGTTCGCATTTGACTCGAAAGTGATCGATGGCGGCGTTAACGGTTCGGCCTGGTTCACCAGACTGTCGAGCCGCTTGACCGGCGTTACGGATCAATATTTTGTCGATGGAATTGTCAACGCCATCGCGGCTTTCGTTATCCGGCTTATGTCGCCGCTTTTCCGCGCGGCGCAAACTGGTTTCACGCAAAATTACGCGCTCGTGATGGTCCTGGGATTAGTTGCCGCCGTGGCCATGTTCTTTGGCGCCGACATCATGAAGGCGGTTAGAGATATTTTTGCAATCCTTCTCTAAGTTTAGAAGACAGAAAACTTGCTAGCGACCCACGGTAACTTAGACAGCGAGGACTGAAGTGCTGAAGACAAATATTCTATCGATCGTCACGTGGCTCCCGACGCTGGGAGCGATTATTATTCTCCTCTTCAAGAAGGACCAGTCAGCGCTCATCAAAAAGTTTGCGACGGCCTGGTTTGGTCTCGCTTTTGTCGCTTCGTTATTGCTGCTTGCGTATGACCGCTCGGTCGGCGGCATGCAGTTTCTCGAGGATCACGAGTGGATCCCCGTGATTGGGGCGCGATACCAGATGGGCGTTGACGGCGTGGCCGTGCTGCTGATCTTGCTGACCACGCTCCTGGGCGTAATCGCCGCGTTGTCTTCATGGAATTACATCCAAAAACGAGAGAAGGAATACTACGTTCTGTTGCTGCTGCTGCAGACCGCGGTTGTCGGCGTTTTCACTTCGATGGATCTGTTCCTGTTTTATCTTTTCTTCGAAGTGTCGCTGGTGCCGATGTACTTCCTGATCGGTATCTGGGGTGGAGAGAACCGCTTATACGCCGCAATCAAATTCTTTCTGTACACGCTGGTAGGATCGGTTGTAATGCTGCTCGGCATCCTCAAAATTTATTTCTTAACTCAGGACACTGCCCTGACCAATCAGATCACACAATCGACGATTGACCTTGTCGCGGGCAATCCGCAAGCAAGCAGGCTTGTGAATGACAGTTATCAGGCTGCGGTAACGCACGGCACCGGCACTTTCAATATTCTTTACATGCAGGCGCTCGGGTCAGTCATGCCGATGGGCGCGATGCAGGTGCTACTGTTTTTTGCTTTCGCTCTCGGCTTTGCGATCAAGGTGCCGATGTTTCCGTTCCACACCTGGCTGCCGGATGCGCACGTTGAAGCGCCCACCGCCGGTTCAGTCATCCTCGCCGGCGTCCTGCTGAAGCTCGGGACCTACGGTTTCTTTCGTTTCAATATTCCGATGTTTCCTGCCGCCTCCGCCGACGAATCCTTTTTCGGAAGCTTCGGTGTGCGCAGTGTGATGATCTTCCTGGCCATCGTGGGAATCATCTACGGCGCGCTGGCCGCTATGTATTTCGTAGTCAAGAAAGACGGCGATGTTAAGAAACTTGTCGCCTATTCGTCTGTATCGTCGATGGGCATCGTAATGCTGGGACTGTTTGCGCTGAATCCCAACGGACTAAACGGCGCCGTGCTCCATATGGTCAATCACGGCATCTATTCCGGTGCTCTCTTCCTCCTGGTAGGAATCATTTATGAGCGGCGACATACGCGCAACGTCGCCGAGTTTGGCGGGTTGTCGCATGTCATGCCGGGATACGCAGCCGTCTTTCTGGCGATGACAATGACTACGATCGGACTGCCGCTACTGTGTGTTTTTATTTCTGAGTTTCTTTCATTGCGGGGCGCCTTCGAAGCGAATCCCGCGTGGGCTGCGTGGGGCGCTCTGGGAATTATCCTGAACGCTGGTTACATGCTCTGGCTTTATCAACGAATGTTTTTCGGTACTATCGATAATCCGAAAAATGAAAAATTGACCGATCTTAGCGGTCGGGAGTGGGCCTACATGACACCGCTCGTCATCCTGTCGCTTTGGATTGGTGTCTATCCCAAACCGTTTTTAAACTACGTCGAGCGACCCGTGAACGCGATGGTGCGGCAGGTGCGACCAACTTATCCAATCCCCGGCATGCCGGCGGCGGCTCAACCCCCGCAACGCGCCGCAGTGAATAACAAGTAACGAGTAATGAGTAATGAGTAATGAGTAATGAGCACTGAGTGATGAGTAATGAGTGATGAGTGGACTGACTCCTGACTACTGACTTCTGAGTTCTGAGTTCTGACATGTTTCTCTTACAAGCCAACACGCTATTCAAGTGGGCAGATCTACAGCTAATCGTACCGGAGCTGATCCTAACTGTATCGGCGTGCGTGGCGTTGGTGATGGAAGTCGTCCTTCCTTATCGCAAGAGCAAGCTCATAGCTTACTTTTCTCTCGTTGGGGTTGCCCTCGCCGCTGTTTCTGTCTGGGTTCAGTTTTGGATTAGCCGGGACGTCCTGCCGCTGGACGGCTTCTTCGGCATGATCCGCATCGACGGCTTTGCGATAGTCTTCCAAAGCATCTTCCTGATTGGCGCCGCCCTGGCTATCGCTATCTCCACGCGCTACCTCGACATTGAAGGAGAACAGCACGGCGAGTATTACGCGTTGGTATTGTTTGCCACGATCGGCATGATGTTTTTGGGCTGTGGCTTCGACTTGATCACGCTTTACATCAGCCTGGAATTAATGGCGCTTACGTTTTACGTGCTGGTGGCTTTTACAAAGCGTGAAAAGCGTTCAAACGAAGCGGCGATGAAGTATTTTTTGCTGGGCGCCTTCTCATCCGGCGTGTTGCTCTATGGCATGTCGCTGCTTTATGGCGTTGCCGGCTCCACCAACCTCGGCGACATTGGCCAGACTTTGGGCGCGACTGTCCAGTCGATCCAAGGCGAGATCCAGAGGTCGCAAGCAGCGAATGAAATTCCCGGCGCCATTGTAGGTTTGCGACCGATGCTGTTGCTGGGAATGATCGCCCTGGCTGCGGGGTTGTTTTTCAAAATTGCCGCAGTGCCGTTTCATATGTGGGCCCCCGACGCCTATGAGGGCGCGCCCACCTCAGTTACCGCGTTTCTTTCGACTGCTTCAAAAGCCGCGAGCTTCGCGCTCTATGCGCGCATTTTTCTCGAAGCGCTCAACAGCATGCGTGCCGACTGGGCGCCGCTGCTGGGTTTAGTCGCCGCGATTACGATTATGGTGGGGAATTGGGCCGCGGTGACGCAGGAAAACTCGAAACGACTGCTGGCTTACTCTTCGATTTCAAACGCGGGCTACCTCTTATTGGGACTGGTGGCCGGAAATATTTACGGCTATATAGGACTACTGATCTACTTGCTGGTTTATACGCTCATGAACATGGGCGCGTTTGGCATCATCATCAGCTTGCGTCGCCGAGGAATCATTGGCGACAACGTCGATGATATGACCGGGCTCGCGCACAAGGCGCCGGGTATGGCAGCGATGATGGCAGTCTTTATGTTGTCGCTGGGCGGTTTACCAGTGACCGGCGGTTTTATTGGCAAGTATTTTCTTTTTGGCGGTCTACTCCAACGCGGCAAAGCTGACGGTAAGTCTTGGTACTACTGGCTGGCCGGCTGGGCGATCATCAACACCGTGGTTTCTTTTTACTACTACGTGCGTTTTATCAAGGTGATGTATCTGGGCGACCGTATTGCTGATGATAAGCCACTATCTTTGTCGCCCGCTTTGCAGACAGCCCTGGTCGTATCGCTGGTTGGCATCATCTTCATCGGCGTTTACCCGCAGCCCTTGATTGCAGTTGTGCAGAAGCTGGTCGGACCATTGGCAGCTCTTGGCCCCGTCAACCTAAGATAGAAGGCATGGATGCGGTTTTTACCACGTGAGGATTTTATTGAGGCGGGGTTAAAAACAAACGATTATTAGTTGATTCCGCGCACCTGCTCAAGATGTTCTCTGGGATTGAATGCGACATTGTCAAATACCTACCACTCGATACTGCGTCTTCCCACCGCGCCGTGGAGCTCTTTGTCAGCCAGATTGTCAAGGACCAAACGGAGAAATCTCAATCGAAGTCGAATTAAGAGCGACTGTTACTAACCGAATGAAGTTCGCGCTCCATTCGCATAGAGCGTGATGCTCGTTTTCTATTTTTTTGCCGCAATCGTTATTTGTCTCGGCATCCTTTCTCTCCGCAGCGGTTTTAAGTTTGCAGCATATGTCCGACGCGAGGTGGGGCGTCTCCTTCCTGACTTCACTCCGTTTGCTTCCGTGATCGCTCCCTGCCGCGGCCTGGAAGATGGCCTGCGGGAAAATATCGCTGCACTGTTTCAGCAAAGCTATCCACATTACGAGATCATCTTTGTCACGGATCGAGCGGACGATCCAGCCGTCGCCGTGGTTGAGGAGATCATCAACACTGAAGGGACTTCCGCACGAGTTTCCGCTCGAGTTGTGATTGCCGGCGACGCCGTGGATTGCGGACAAAAGGTGCATAACTTGAGGGCGGCTGTAGCGGAAGCTGATCCGCGCAGTACCGTCCTCGTTTTCGTGGATACTGATGCTCGACCTCAGCCTGGCTGGCTGCGATCGCTCGTCGCAACTTTGGCTAATGCGGAAATCGGAGCCGCTACGGGTTATCGTTGGTTCATTCCCCTCAATCGCGGTCTTGCCTCGCAGTTACGTTCGGTGTGGAACGCCTCGATCACTTCGGCTTTAGGTGATCGCCCCGATAGGAACTTCTGTTGGGGAGGATCGACCGCAATAAGAAGATCGACCTTCGCCGACCTGAAAATTGCCGAGCGTTGGCATGGCACAGTTTCCGATGACTTCACCATGACACGCGCATTGCACGAAGCAACCCTGTCGATATGGTTTGTCCCCGCCTGCCTGGTTCCTTCCCTGGATGATTGCACCGTCAAAGAACTTCTCGAATTCACAAATCGACAACTTAAGATCACTCGTGTTTATGCGCCACATTTATGGAAGCCACTGCTCGTCGGTAGCTTTTTGTTTTGCGCAGTATTTTTTGGCGGGCTGGCGCTGGTAATCAGCCGCGCAATACTCCATTTGTCTTTTGCGCTACCGCTTGCCCTGCTGTTTCTGATCTATTCGCTGGGCGCTGCAAAGGCTTTTGTCCGTTTCAAGGCAGTTACCAGCCCACTGGCTGATTACAAGCAGCAGGTATCGAAGAGCTTGCCCGCGCACCTGCTTCTGTGGCCGTTAGCCTCAGCACTTTATTTGTGTAATGCGTTACTCGCCGCCTTCTCGCGTCGGATCAAGTGGCGCGGCATAACCTACGAATTGAAATCACCTACCGAAGCTGTCATCATCTCGCACGAGTAGACTTGCATTGAGCCCCGCGAAGTGCGGCTTCCACCCGCTGCGCGGGCTTGGATGGGCAAGCCTGCATTAACTATCAGAGGTTTATCGAGTTCATCGAATCTGAACTAATGCCAAACAAAGCCGTACAACTAGTACAACTCCTGCGTTCCACCAACCGCGAGAAGCGTCTGGGCACGGTCATTCTTTTTGTTACCTCGCATTGCAACGCCTTTTGTAAGACCTGTTTCTATCACGAGGAGCTAAACCAACCGGGCGATCTGAGCTTCGAGCAGATCGAAAAGATTTCGCGCACGATGCCCTCGATAACCGACCTCTGGCTCTCTGGCGGCGAGCCAACTCTCCGTCGCGATGTCTCTGAAATTATTAAAACCTTTCTAAGAAACAATGGTGTCAACCGCGTCATCATTCCCACTAACGGTCTAATCAAAACACGTGTTTATGAAATTGTTGACGACGCGCTGGGTTGCCACCCCAAACTCGACCTTTATCTCAATATCGCGCTCGACGGCTACGGAAAAACGCATGACGAAATCCGCGGTGTCCCCGGCAATTGGGAGAAAGCCCTCGATTGCATACAGTCGCTTTATCCTCTTAAAGCGAAGTATGGGGATCGTTTTCGACTTAACGTAAACACCGTCGTCTGCGCTGAAAACTACAACGAGGTTAAGAAGCTGGGCGAGTTCATGTGGCAAAACTTTCAGCTCGACGGCCAGTATTTCAATATCGTTCGTGGGGAGACTCTGGTTGGCGACGAGATCAAAAAGGTGCCAGCCGCAGTGCTACCGGACATGTACGAGTACATTTCCAAACTGACGAAACGCTACGGCGATCGCATGTTTGTCGAGGACGATGCCGGCAAGCGTTTCGTCAAGAACGTCGCCTACGTGGGCGCAATCACCACTCACTACCGGACGCAACACGCAAACTTCCAAGCGTCCAGTGCCTGGCCGTTTCCCTGCACAGCGGGCGAGACGACCGCCGTGATTGATTACAACGGCGACGTGCGCGCCTGCGAGTTGCGTGAGAGGTTTGCCACGCTTTCCGACTTCGATTACGACTTTGGCGCGCTTTGGGCGGCACGCGAACGTTCCGTTGAACTGAATGCGATCGACGGCGGCAAGGCTTGTTGGTGTACGCATGTCTGCTTCATACACGACTCGATGCGCCACTCGAGCCGCGCAATGTTGTATGAAGTGCCGAAGAACTATCTCAGACGGGAGAATTGGCAGTCGTAGTGCCGGATCCAGATAACGAAGAAACCAATCGCAAGACCGGCATCGCATATGCCGCAGCGCTTACGCTGTTTGCCTCGGTAGTCTCACTCTGCGGTGTAGGTTGGCTGTTGGATCGTTGGCTGGGCACGAAGCCCTGGCTGCTGGTTGTCGGGCTTGTGCTGGGCGCCGCGGCCGGTCTTTATGAATTCATCCGCCTGACTGCAAAGCTTTAGGAAACACACGGCGTGCTCTGTTAAGTCTATTGTGCAATTGACATACATTGAGGCGGATGAAATCTTAACGCCCTGGCTTAAACGCTATGGTCTGCACGTATTGACTATGGATCGTGAAGTCGAGGTTCGTTCGATTTATGTTGTTGATGATGCTGGTGAGACATACCAGATCTTTCTCTCGCCGCCGGACGCGGCCGGAAGGATTACGGTCTCTGCCTGGAATTGCAAGACCAAAAGGAAAAGGAAGATCAAGGAATTCGAGTCGGCACTTTCTGAATTAGAACAGGCTTTAGAAGAGGCATATTCTCACGTCATGGAATGGGTGAAGCAAGCAGGCCACACCAGGACCCCAGTGTTGTAAGTATCAACACAGCTAGACACAACAGCACCAAACAGTGCTGGTTAAGTTTGGCACGAGCGCAGTAATACCGCTCATTCCAGCGTCGCACAAATACGAAACCGGAAGCGGGTCGACTGTGTGAAAACTCTGCGACAGTTTTGGCGATGGGTTTTCGACGCGTAGCGTCGGTATGAATTTAGCCCAGCGTTTCAACGCCGGGTATTGGATTGACAGGATGTTCGCGTCGCGCTAGCGACGCTTGAAATGCGCGACTATCAGCCGTCGCTGACGCGACGAGGGCGAACGGTTACGCTGACCCGGCGTTGAAACGCCGGGCTAAATTCATACCGCCGCTACGCGTCGAAGGAGTGGGCAGTGGTTACTTTGGACTTTCCACACAGTCTCGATAGCGACCGGGTCACGTTGTGACATACACAGCCGCCTCACTTGTAACGAGATTTTTAATCCAACCAACCACCGGTCGCTCCCGGTTCCGTATTTGTGCGACGCTGCTTCCTAAGTTTTGCTCCTGTCATCACCGGGCACGCTTCGCTCATATCAAACTGAGCCCGTACCCACCAATCCCCAACTCGACAATAGAGCGATTTCCCGTGTAAAATCGCCAGCTTTGCTAATGAAAAAGTCTCAAGACAATGGGCGTGGAACTATGCCTTCGGCGAGTGGCGACAAGTATCCGGAAACTCACGATAGCCGGATTGAGAAGCGTGTCTTGCGCATCATGGCAGTTTCGGTGGCCGTAGCAGTTGTCGCCAGTTTTTCCTTTGCTCCGTTACGCGTTACGGCAGGCTTGCTCGTGGGCGGCCTTCTTTCGTTGCTTAACCATCATTGGCTGAGCAGTTCGACTGCGGCGGCCTTCAATGTAATTGCCCATGGGACGAAACCGCAGCTGAAGTTAACGCAATACATTCTCAGGTATTTTGTTATCGGAACAGTCGTGTTCCTCGCATACAAACTTAATCTGGTTTCACTTGCCGCGACCATCGCTGGGTTATGCAGTTTCGTCGTTGCTTTATTCGTTGAGGCCTTTCGAGAATTCTATTTCGCAATTATTCACCGAGAGGAAATTAATTGATGTTCTGGTTCCAGGAACCCGCGGCAAACGGCGCCGAGCACGCTGAAGAAGCCGAACAGGCTCCTATCATCGTGCAATTTGTTAATCACTACTTTGGCGAGTGGGCGTATCGGTTTGAGATGAATTACACGTACCCACTCTGGACGAAATTCTTTGCTAAATTTAATACGACGCCGGAAGCAGTGTTTGGTCCTTACACGCCGGAAACGGCGATCCCGTGGTACACGGTGATGTTTGTCATTGCCTGCATTCTCAGCGTAGTTATTATTTGGATTCTCAAAGGCCGGCTTTCCGAAGATGAACCTGGCTATGGACAGCAGACCCTTGAGGTTGGCGTACTGGCGGTGCGGGGCATGTTGGAAGACATAATCGGGCCCCAGGGATTGAAATATTTTCCTGTGGTTATGACATTCGCAGTGCTGATTCTTGTTTCCAACCTGATGGGATTGTTTCCACTGTTCATGTCTCCCACCGCGGCGGTAAGCGTAACCTTTGCCCTCGGTCTCTCTTCGTTTCTCTATTACAACTGGATTGGCATTAAGGAAAACGGAATTGTTGGTCATCTCAAGCACCTGGCCGGACCAATCTGGTGGATTTCATGGTTGATATTTCCCATTGAGTTGATCAGTAATTTCATCCGTCCGTTTTCGCTGGGCATCCGTCTTTTCGGCAATCTCTTTGCCGATGAGAAGGTGGTAAACACGGTTTCCCAGCTTGCCCCGCCATGGACCTGGGTCGCCCCGTTATTCTTGATGCCCTTAAGCATCTTTGTGGCGTTTATTCAGACGTTTGTTTTTATTCTTCTTTCCCAGCTTTATTTGAGCGAGGTCTCGCATGAATCTCATGAGGAGCATGAGGAACACGATGAGCACGAGGTCCATCGTGGCGTTTCTGAGCCCGGGCATGGCCAGCTGGACGAAGCGGTAGTAACGGCTTCCTAAGTAATTAAAGTTTCGGCGCGAGTTGAGCGGTGCGGACATACGCGTCTGTACACGTTGGCGCGTAAGTTTTTCAAGTAGGGTGCGGCTGAGGAAAAGCTGGTAGCGGACCGGCAGATAATTGACCATTGATGGAATTGCAGGTCTGTCTCGCAGGAGCGCCGTTGTTAGAGGGACGGTGGATACCGGATGCAGGAGACATCATAACGGCCTGGTAATCGCTGCTGGTGTTGCAGGGTTCGCATCCCATGTTTTCTGAGGCTAGGGCCTCAGCAGGAGAAATCGAAAATGAGAAAGCTCAATATGCTTTTTATGCTGGTTCTTGGCGTGCTGATGAGTGGGATGACGGCTTTCGCGCAAGCCGCGCAGCCGGCTGAGTCGGCGATGAGCTATAAGGGTTACGTCGCAATTGCTGCTGGAATCGGATTCGCTATCGCAGTTTTCGGCGGAGCACTTGGCCAGTCGCGGATTGGCGCAGCGGCATGCGAAGGTGCGGCGCGTAATCCGGGAGCGGCGGCGAAGATTCAGGTCATGATGATTCTGGGCTTGGCGTTGATTGAATCACTGGTGCTCTTTGCACTATTAGTGGTCTTCGCCGTAGTCGCGAGGGTCTGACAATAGTCACATATAATGCGCGGGATGCGGGCGTGGTTTTTCGAGCTGCGCTCGCATTTCTGTTTTCGTACCGTAAACTAAACTGTAAGCCGGCGCGCCCGTCTAACAGCGTGCGCTATATCGCGATCTTTGCCGCTATCTAAACCTCTGTGATACGCTTCCCAGTATTCTCCCCGAAAGAAGCGCTCTCCCGGCTAAAGTGGGACAGATATTGTTGTCTGTCCTGTCAGTTTCTGGATTAAGGGGGCCAGGCATTAATGCCTGTTCTGCCCGAGTTAAGCGAGGACCTTACCTATCGATGAAAGCCTGTCCGAAGTGTGGAAAAGAATATCCGGACACCACCACACTGTGTCCTGCCGATGGCGTCGCCCTCGAGAAAACAGAGGACTCCTTACTCGGTCAAACACTGACCGAAAAATATCGCATTGAGGAACGGCTGAGTGAGGGCGGTATGGGCACCGTTTATCGGGGCACGCACATTTTGATGGACAAGACAGTGGCGATCAAAGTCTTACGTCCCTCGTTTGCTGCTGATGAAAAGATCGTGGCGCGTTTCTCCAGAGAGGCGAGGGCGGCTTCCAGGATCTCACATCCACATGCACTCAGCGTTACAGACTTTGGTGAAGCGGAAAATGGTGTCGTGTTTCTGGTGATGGAATACCTGAGCGGAAAGACGCTCAAGGACATCATCCGGCTGGTTGGGCCGATGCCGCTACCACGCGTCGTTGAGATTATTCGCCAGGTGGGCGGGGCGCTCGATGCCGCCCACGAGCAGGGCGTCGTCCATCGCGATCTCAAGAGCGACAATATTATGTTGCTCAGCAGTTCGGGCACTGATTATGCGAAGGTGCTCGATTTTGGCATCGCCAAAATCAAGGAACCGGAAGGCTCATACGATCCATGCTTAACGGCACCTGACCTCGTTATTGGCACGCCGCAATATATGTCGCCGGAGCAGTGTTCACAGTCTCCGGATATTGATGCGCGTTCCGACATCTACTCGTTCGGCGTAATCCTCTACGAAATGCTGGTGGGGCATGTGCCGTTCACGGGTGATTCGCCTACGGCGATCATGCTCAAACATTTGCAGGAGTCTGCGCCGTCAGTATTGGCTGAAAGAAGCGATCTGCCGGAAGCCATTGATCGCGTAGTGGCTCGGGCAATGGAGAAGCGGCCGGAAGATCGTTACCAGACCGTCAGCGAGTTGATTGAGGACTTTACGATCGCCGCGGGAATGGAACCGGCCGGTGCTTCATCAACAGCAAATAGCGTCCAGGTTGAACCTTCCCCGCCAACAGCTCAATCCTTTAGCGATGATGATGACGAAGAGACTTTGGTACAGCGCAGAATAACGAGGCAGATTGAGCCGCCAGTTCCTCCCGTAGTCCCATCTGCCGTCACGCCGCTGCCGATGCCGCCTCAGCACGCCAGCTTCAACCCCTGGAAAGTCCTGGTTCCCTCGATCATTGGTCTGCTTGTTATCTTCGCAGTCATCTACGCTTTTACGCGCAACTCGCAGCCAACGAATGCTACCGCGCCAGGCTCCCCCCTGGCTGCTGATCCGAATGGGCAACCAGTAGAACCAGCGAAGCCGCCCACCGGCGAGGCTGAAGCAGGAATTCCGGCCGGCGGCACTACAAATCAAAGCGCTAACTCAAACAGCAATAAGAACACCTCAGCCGCGCCATCGCCGGGTGAGAACCCGGCCGACATCGGCGGTGTAAACCTCAACGCCAACGAGAACGCAAACGACAATTCAAATAGTAAAAAGGCTGCACCGGCATTGCCTTCGCCGACCCGGCAGGCAGAAGAAGAGCCGCCTCAACCGTCTCCGACGGCGACCAAGCCGCCACTACCCAAGCCCAGTGTGACGCCAGAAAGCGCTTCACCACCCGGACTGCGATAATCAATGTCCAACGTCCAACGTCCGCGACGTCGAAACTAGTTGGATGTGCCGTTGGAATGCTCGCAATTATGACAAGACGTGCCGTTGCGACTGCTGGTCGGACAGGACGTTGGGCATTGGACATTGGCCCGTCGGAAATTCGACGTTGGTCTATCGCTCTCGGTCCTGATAAGCAGTGTTGCGAATTATTTCGATGAGACGGTCTTCCTCGCCGATTCTGATTTGAATCTCGAGAACGTAGCAGGGAAATTCTAACTTAAGTGACGAAAGCCTTATTGCATCTTTTGCAGTGGTTATCAGAGCTATCGCGCCGTGGTCTCTTGCTTCCTTTATCAGCGCCTCGAGTTCTGATTGCTTGTAGTTGTGATGATCGGAAAACGCTCGCGTGAAGGCGAGTGCTATCCCTTCATGACGCAGATGGCTGAAGAACGATTGCGGGTTTCCCACACCGCAGAATGCGCCAAGTTGTTCCGCCTGGAGGGTCTCCTGGTCGACGTCTTCGCCCTCCAGTCTGCGAATTTGCGAGGTTTCGATATTTGCGGAGAAGATTGGCACGGCGCCAGCTAATCGCTTAACCGTTTTCTTTATTGAAGCAGGATCTTCGACTTGAGCTGCTCTTGTGAGCACTATGCAATCAGCACGCGACAAGCCGCTGCGTGGCTCCCGCAAACGACCATAAGGAAGCAGGCTGCCGCCCCCCCATGGGTTTGTAGCATCAATAGTCACGATGTCCAGATCTCGCGCCAGACGCAAATGCTGAAAGCCGTCATCCAGGACAAAGACTTCCGTGTTCAGTTCCTCGAGGGCCCATCGTCCAGCGGCAACTCGATCTGGATTCGCGATGACTGCGGCGATTCCGAGAAGGTTTCTGGCGAGAAGAAAAGGTTCATCCCCGGCATCTCGTTCACCTGCCAGCAGGTCAATTCCGTTTGAGACAACCACCTGAGTTTTCGGATTCTCTCTGCCGTAACCTCGCGTGAGGACGCAGATTCTTTTTCCTTCCCAAACGCCTGACGCGGAATCTCTGTTTGCTATCGCTCGGCAAACCCACTCTACCAGCGGCGTCTTGCCGGTTCCTCCCGTTGTCAGATTGCCGACGCTGATGACCGGCACCGGAAGTCGGGCCACTGAAAACCATCCTCGCTGATAAGCCGCCAGGCGCATCCGTGTAACCGCACTGTATATTGTGCTGAGAGGCATTAGTGATACAGACGGCTTCATGCGGTAGGCGCGTTTTTCGCGCGTAGCGAGCCAGCTTGCTCGACGACGTTCGGAGAGTTTGAAAGCAATGGGCTTAGTGATTGAAGCGTGCGCTCAGTGGCGCCGCGATTTTCGTTAACCAGACTTCTTGCGAGGGATCCAAGTTTAAGTCGTTTAGCCGGGTCACTGAGCAACTCCAAAATCGCATTTGCCAGTTCGACGATTGCTGCTGAATCAGACGCCGGTTGTAGCTGAACAATAGCATCAGCTTTAAGGAAAGCTCCCACAATAGATTGAAAATTGTAAGTGTGTGGACCGGTAATCACCGCTGCGCCTACCGCGGCCGGTTCGAGAATGTTGTGTCCCCCCGTTTTCGCGATGCTGCCCCCAACGAAGACAATGGAAGCCAGGGAATAGACGGAGTGCAGCTCGCCGATGCTGTCAAGCAGAATAACTTCAGCCTGTCGGTCGGTCGGATGAGATGGCGCGGTTCTACGGGACCAGCGTAATCCCGAGGCTTTAAGCAAATCGGCAACTTCTGCAAAACGCTCCGGGTGACGCGGCGCAATCATGAGACGTGGTTTCAGTTCAGATCTGGAAATCACTTGTCTGAGACTATTGAGAATGATTACTTCCTCAGGGTTATGCGTGCTTGCAGCAAGTATCATCGGCGAACCATCGCCAAGCTTAAACCTTTCACGAAATTCCTCGGTCAACGCATCAGTCGGCGGCAAAGTCCCGGCGTCGAATTTAAGATTGCCGGAAACAACCGTTCTGGCGGGGTCCATTCCCAGTGTGCGAAACCGCTCGGCATCATCTCCTGTTTGCATTAAACCAAGGCTTATCGAGCTTAGAACCCGTCTCATGAATCTTCTGATCAAGCGGTAGCTCCGGAACGACTGTTCCGAGAGACGGCCGTTTACTATGGCAACTGGAATCTGTTGACGTTTGCATTCACGTAGAAAGGCGGGCCACAGTTCTGTCTCCACCAGCAAAACAGCGTCAGGGTTAATTGCCTTCAGGGTGCGGCGTACGACCCAGCGCCAATCGAAAGGAAAGTAGAAGACCCTGACCGCGTCGTGCCTGAAGATTTCGCGGGCAAGGTTTTGTCCGGTCAGGGTTATTGTGGAGATCGCGATTAGGTGATTCGGATACCGGGCTTTGACGGCTCGCACTAAAGGCCGCGCCGCTTGTGTTTCGCCAACGGAAACGCAATGTATCCAAAGGACCGGGTCGCCATTTTTTAGGATTGGCGCCAGCGACCCTAAACGCTCGCGAAAGCCGGCTACATACTTGCCATGACGAAGGGCGTCGAGAAGAAAGCGGGGCAGTAGAATTAGAAAGCCGAGCGTCAGAACGAGGCTGTAGATGAAATACATAGGTAGGAGGCATCCAGGCCTGTCTGACATCCACTAACAGACAGAATGTCTGTCCTGCTCAATGACAATCGATCACGTCTATCTCATGCGAGACAAACAAGTGTCTGTGCTGTTCGCATCACTTGGCGCGTTCGATGTAGCGGCCTTCGGTGGGATCGACGCGAATACGGTCCCCTTCATTCACAAAAGGAGGAACGGTAACGGTCACTCCGTTTTCGAGCACAGCCGGCTTGTTTACATTGGAAACAGTCGCGCCTTTCATAGTAGGCTCGGTGCGTGTGACCGTTAACTCCATTGAAGGCGGTAGGTCGATTCCGATCGGCGCACCCTCGTAAAACTCCGCCTGAATCTTTAGTCCGGGAGTCAACCACTGTGCTGCATCGCCCAGTTCCTCGCCGCTCAGGGCGACCTGCTCGTAGTTTTCCGTGTTCATGAAATGATGATGCGAGCCATCGGAATAAAGAAATTCCATCTCATGTTGCTCGAGCACGGCACGCTCAACCGTATCAGCCGAACGGAAGCGGTGTTCAAATGACGAGCCTGTCTTAATGTTTCTGAGTTTCGTCTGAACCATCGCGCGCAGATTACCTGGCGTGTGATGGCGGAATTCCATAACTTTGCAGGGTTCACCCTCGAAAAGAATCATCATTCCGCGCCGAATTTGAGTCGCTGGGATAGCCATAAAATTATTTCAGTCTCCACCAAAAGTTATTTGTATCGATGCCTCGAACTTAATGTTTTTACTACCGATAACTAGAGGAAAGCATCCGGACGTAGTTTTGAAACGCGTAGTCTAGCGAGGAGCAAGGAGCTTTGTCCAGTAGCGCAAAATGGTGTTAATGGTTCAAATTGAGCTATCCATTGGAAGGACTGTGCATTACATCGCGGTGGGGTCGAGAGCGCCCTCGAGCCCAGTAAATAAAAAGGCGGCCTCACTGGGACGAGAAATTCATCCCCGTTTAGCCGCCTTTTTTGAGGAGCCCACCTACCTCGATTGTGTAAACGCCTTAGGCCTGAAAAGGTTCCACAATCGCGCCCGATCCAGATAACCCCGGCTGTGACTCGAGAGCTGCTGGGACAGTGGGCGCCCTCGCCCGCATTCCTCAGAAAATTACGACGAGAATTACTATGCAGCACGAGCGCGCGGAACCCGACGCTGGCGAGCAACTTGCTCAAGCCAGCGTTGGGCATCCTCATACCTGGTAAAGCGTCGTTCATCGAGGCGGAATGCGGTCGTGTGGTAATAGCGACGCCCGTTTATCATTCTCGCCATATGTCTTATGTGAAGCATCTCGTGATAAAGAATGTACTCTACAAACCAGTCGGGTACTTGCGATGAGTCGAGAGACTTGCTAATGGTAATCGTCTCATACACTCGATCATGATGGCCCAGGATGCTTCTTGTTTTCCGTTGCGACCAGGTAAGTGCCGGTTTTTCGAGAGTGGAATCAAAATATCTGCGATTGAGTTTGGAAAACATCTTGTCGAGATCATAGACGCTGCCCTTGGCACTGGAAATCATTTTCCTTCCTCGACCGCGGCGGGCGAGATCCGATGAGCGCATCACTTCCGGTGCTAAGGAATAGTCGCGATAAGTTCGCTCATGAACTGCCGGTACTTTTTTCCCCAACAACCTGGCCACCAGCACAAAAGCCAGAGCACGCAAAACTTCAGGCGGGCTGTTTTTACAGATGTCGGACAAACGCACGTAGACCTGCCCTGAACGGACCCTGATCGTATGGCGTAAACCGGCGTACGGATAAAAGCGCACGTCAATTACGGGTATGCCACGATTGTTGCCCAAATGGTGAAAAGCATCGCTAAAGAACTTCTTCACCTCAGTCATTGCCAATACTCCCGACACAACTTCGATTCGTGCTTCAAATGTTTAATCCCGATGGAGGAAGAGGCAGGAACCTTGACTCCCGGGCTACCGGCTGTAGACCCGAGAAGATTGGGTTCTGAAAGCCTTTGGGTACGGCTCATATTACGGAGAAGCCTTGCTGAGCGTCAATTGCTCCGGGGAGGGGTGCGAAAACCCCAGAAAAACCCGGCGAAATTGCATGGATGAACGGGGGCATAGGCAAAGGAGCTACGATTTTCAGAAGCGGCACACCTGGTTAACTGAATGGGTTCGAACGATGCTCTTGAGGGGCTTGCAATCATGGAGTCAGGTTCGGTTAAATCTTTGCAGGAGTTTGAATTATACAATCTTCGCAGGCGCGCGCGTGTGTTACGCCAATGTTTGCAGGGCGACAAAAGATTCCTTTATACTGCGGCAAGTGGTTGTTTTAGTTAAACGGCTAATTATTCTCCTATGGACACATGAGATTCCGGATTAGCACAACAAAGAACAGGCTTTACCAGAAAAATTGATGCCCCGTCGCACTTCAACCCTCAAATCTCCGGAAAAGAACAATCTCGACGCGCGCGCGCAGGCGGTGCTCGCTGCCGTGATCAAGGAGCACCTCGTCACGGGCGACGCGGTAGGCTCGCTTGTGCTCGCGGATCGGTTTTCTAACAGTCCGGGTTGGAGTTCGGCGACTATCAGGAATGTCTTGGGAGAACTTGAGGAAGCTGGACTGGTAGAACAACCGCATACGTCGGCAGGCCGAGTGCCGACAGATCAAGGCTACCGTTTCTACGTCGATAATATCCTGGAAGAAGCTCGGCTATCCCGCGCCGAGCTTCGGGCAATCGATAGGGTGTTCACCTCCAGCGGAGTCGATTCAGCCACTTCTTCCGATCGAATTATGGAAAAAATGTCCCATGTACTCTCAGAGCTTTCTGAGAACGTGGGCATCGTGATTTCACCCTCGCTCGCCGAAAACCGGCTAAGTCACATTGAGTTTGTGCTTCTCGCCGACAGGCGTATCCTGGTTGTTTTAGTGACGACCTCAAACATTATTCACAACAAGATTATTCGGCTGGAAGACCAGATCACCCAGGACGAACTCGAGCGTACCGCGCGATATTTAAACACTGAGTTTGGCGGTAAGAGCCTCGTTGCCATTCGGGCTGAGATTCTCGAACACATGAGCGAGGAGAAGGCTCTTTATGATCGGCTGCTCCGGAATGCCATTCTGCTTTGTGACATGAGTCTGGAAGGTGAGGAATCTACCAGCGGCGAGGTTTACGTTGATGGAGCCTCAAATATCCTGAGCAAACGTGATTTTGTCGATGTCGATAGGATGCGGGAGTTGTTTCGAACTTTTGAAGAAAAGTCCCGCCTGATCAAAATTCTGAATGAATGTGTCTCTCGTGAACAGCATGCGCTGGGAGATGTTCATGTCGTCATTGGACGGGAACACCCCAGCTCATCAATGCGCAATTGCACTCTCATCACCGCCCCCTATCGTCTTGGTTCAAACGAACATCTTGGCACGCTTGGCGTCGTTGGCCCGATGAGGATTGAATATTCTCGCATTATGGCTATGGTAAACTACATGGCGCGGCTGATTGAGCGCCGCCTGAACGAAGAAGCGCGCGTTTGACACCGGGATCACCGTCGGCAGTCCGTAATGGTGCCCACCAAACTCTGAAAGAATTGACACTGTCTGATGGCTCCTGAGAAAAATGGCGATAGGCCGAACCGGATTCCGATCAACTTTTTGGATTCAGATTCTGAAACCGCTTCCAGCGCCGTCTCTGAAGCGGGCGCTGCCAGGGGTTCAGATGACGATCAGGAGTCGACAAACTCTATGGCCCCCAATGACAACGCCACAGCACCCGAGTCGGAAGCGTTTGACTCGGAAGAGCAGTCTATCCAGCCTTCGCCTCAAGCTGATGGCTCAGGCGAAGCTGCACAGAGTGCCGGCGGTCCGGAAGTGGCGGAACTAGTTGCCACCAGGGCCGAGTTGAAACGACTGGAAAGTGAAGTTAAGGAATTAAGAGATAGTCTGGCCCGCCGCCAGGCGGATTTTGAGAACTACCGCAAAAGAATGGAGCGGGAACGCTCCGAAACTTACAATCGCGTGGTTGCAGATATTGCGGCCAAGCTGTTGCCAGTGCTCGATAATTTAAAAAGGGCCCTGGAGACCGAAGCATCGGTTGAAGCCAGCGAGTCGGATGAATTTCGGCACTTCCTCAGTGGCGTGGATCTAATCTACAAGCAGCTTAACGGTGTGCTTGATGCACTGGGCGTCAAACCGGTTCTGGCGGAGGGGGAACATTTTGATCCGCATCTTCACGAAGCGGTCGTCACTGAACCTACCGACGACTATGAGCCTGATACGGTTATCCAGGAGATTGTGCGCGGGTTCAGGATCGGCGATAAGTTAATCCGTCCGGCGCTGGTGAAGGTAGCGGTCAAAAAATGATCCTTCAGTACTCCTAACGCAGTAGGAGTTTAAGCAAAATGGGAAAAGCAATCGGAATAGATTTGGGCACCACGAATTGCTGCGTTTCGGTCCTTGAGGGCGGCGCGGTTCAGATCATTCCCAACAAGGAAGGTGGACGAACCACACCCAGTGTCGTGGGTTTCACCGATAAGGGCGAGCGGCTGGTAGGGCAGATCGCAAAGCGCCAGGCTGTGACTAATGCGGCTAATACCGTTTATGCCGTGAAGCGGCTTATCGGCCGTAAGTACAGCTCTACCGAAGTTCAGCGTATGCGAGAGACATCTGCTTTTGAGATTGTTGATTCTCCCAACGGCGATGCGCGTGTGCGTGTGCAGGGCCGCAGCTATAGCCCACCCGAGCTATCTGGAATAGTGCTGCAGCGACTGAAGGCCGCGGCGGAAGATTTTCTTGGGGAACCCGTCACTGATGCCATTATCACTGTTCCAGCTTACTTCGACGATACCCAACGCCAGGCGACAAAAGACGCAGGCAAAATTGCAGGACTGACGGTCGAGAGAATCATCAATGAGCCAACGGCTGCGGCGTTGGCGTACGGCGTGGGCCACAAAGACGTTGAGCGCATCGCGGTTTATGACTTGGGTGGAGGCACGTTTGACATTTCAATTCTGGAGATGAGCGACGGTGTTTTCGAAGTACTTTCTACCTCCGGCAACACATTCCTTGGCGGTGAGGACCTCGATGAACGGATCATGAACTGGATGGCGGAGCAGTTTCTTGAGGACACGGGCATTGACCTGCGCAAGGATCGGCTGGCGCTGCAGCGGCTGAAGGAGGTTGCTGAGCGAGCCAAGTGTGAACTCTCGTCGTCAACCGAAACAATCATAAATCTGCCGTTCATTGCCGCTGATGCGACCGGACCAAAGCACTTTAATAAGTCGCTGACGCGGACTGAGTTTGAAGGTCTAATAGTAGATTTAATTGACCAAACTATAGAACCTTGCCGCCGGGCACTCGAAGATGCCAAGTTGCAGCCCGAAGACATAGATAAAGTGATTTTGGTTGGCGGGCAGACGCGTTCGCCGATTGTCGAACGCACAGTCGAAAAAATCTTCGGCAAGAAACCTTCAGCGGAAATCAATCCCGACGAAGTGGTAGCCATGGGCGCTGCGATTCAGGGAGGCGTGTTGACCGGTGAAGTCAAGGACATCGTACTCCTCGATGTTTTGCCGCTAAGTCTTGGACTCGAAACGCGCGGTGGGCTATTTACTAAGATTATCGATCGCAATTCGACCATTCCCTTGCGCAACAGCCTGACATTTACGACAGTGGTCGACAATCAGACGTCTGTGGAGATTCATATTTTGCAGGGTGAACGCGAAGTGGCGGAAGGTAATCGTTCTCTTGGAAAATTTGAGCTTGTCGGTATCCCACCAAGCCCGCGAGGAGTGCCGCAAATTGATGTTTCCTTCGAAGTCGACGCAAACGGGATTGTCTCCGTGTCGGCCCAGGACAAGACCACCGGCCGCGAACAGCAAATGCGTATTACTCCGACTTCCGGTCTCGCGCCCGACGAAATTCAGCAACTCATAACCGAGGCGGAAGGCTTTGCAGATACCGATCGCGTTGCCAAGGAGATCGTCGTCTTACGCAACAAGCTGGAATCGTTGCTGCGTAACACGCAAAAGTCGTTCGGTAAATTTGGCGGATTACTTTCGGCAAATGATCAGGAGATAGCCGATCGTGTATTTCAGGAAGCTGAAGCGGCTACTACGGCCGAAGGCCGCGAGCCAATCAATAGCGCGCTGACCGCGCTCGAAAGAATTGCCGGCCAGATCACTTCTGCAATGATGAATCCTGCCTCTGAAGCAACGCCCCAGGCCGCGGAAAATCCCTCTGGCGAATTCACAAAGTTTTAAGAATCAAAAAACAATACGAGAGGTTTTGGAATAGTTGGAATGAGTAAACGAGATTATTACGAAGTGTTGGGCGTCAGCCGCTCAGCTTCTGATCAAGAATTAAAAAGCGCATACCGGGCTCTGGCCCAGCGGTATCACCCGGACAAGAATCAAAGCGATCCGACAGCGGAGGAAAAGTTTAAAGAACTGGGCGAAGCTTATAGTGTGCTCGCCGATCCCGATCAACGCCAGCGCTATGATCGCTTTGGCCACGCCGGCGTTTCGAGCGGTGCCGGACAAACATGGGGCGCTCCCGGCTTTGGCGGCATAGAAGATATCCTCGGCGAGCTTTTTGGATTTGGTGACGTCTTTGGAGGCCGTCCGGGGGGCCGTCGTTCGGCGGCGCAACGTGGTGCGGACCTGCGCTACGACCTCGAAATCACACTCGAAGAAGCATACCACGGCATGACTGCTCAGTTGCGCATTCCGCGACTGGAAACTTGCGGAAGCTGTAAAGGAAACGGCGCGGCTCCCGGCACTCAGCCCGAGAATTGCAGCAATTGCGGCGGCACCGGGCAGGTTCGCTATCAGCAAGGGTTCTTTTCAGTAGCTCGCACTTGCCAGGTCTGTCGCGGTGCCGGTCGCATGGTGAAAACTCCCTGCACAGAATGCCGGGGCGCGGGCCGCATCGAGCGCGAGAAGCAGATGGAAGTGAAAATTCCGGCGGGAGTGGAGACCGGCTCGCGGCTGCGGGTGCAGGGCGAAGGAGAGGCAGGTACTCAGGGTGGCCCATCAGGTGATCTTTATGTTGTGATCCGTTTGGCGGAGCATGAACGCTTTGAGCGGCAGGGAAGTAATCTTTACGCATCGCTGCCCCTGACTTTCGGGCAGGCGGCGCTCGGTGCGGATGTTTTCGTGGCGACGATTGAAGGGGAAGAAAAAATCAAAATTCCGTCCGGCACTCAAACGGGAACTATATTTCGCATCAAGGGCAAGGGCATGCCGGTGCTTGGTGGTCGAGGCCGGGGTGATCTCTTTGTATCGGTTAGTGTCGTAACGCCAACATCGCTAACGAGAGAACAACGAAAGCTCCTCGAGCAGCTCGCGATGGTTGAAAACAAAGATCTTGAAGATAAAGGCCTGGTCGATAAGGTTCGCGATATTTTCGGTTGATGTTCAGTATATTAAGATGACGCCTTCACGAGAGTTCGGGTGCAGCCACGTAGCGGCGAATGTCTATAGCTTTTTGTCTATCCAGAGTTATTGAAAACTTTGAAATCGAGTCGGTCACTGCCATAAGCATTGCGTGCCTCTGGCACTTTCAGCAGCGAGTTCACTGTGCCGCCTATGTTCCGTAGCCCTGACGGGCAGCACCTCAGACAATGGAGCACAATATGAAGTTTTCCCCCCACGTTCGCTTATTCATCTTCCTCGTTACAACGTTTCTAGTCACAGCTTCGGTATCAGCGCAGTCTCCGGACAGCATGCAGCGCTGGCAGGATTTTGACTTCTCGAATGCCGCCCTCAAAGCCGCTGACCTTGCTCCGGTCCCGCTCGAAGATCTTAAGCTGATGCGCGGCATTGTTTTCGGTCGTCATGGCCGCATCTTCAAGGATGCAGAAATTGCGACTTATCTGACCGCCCAGGATTGGTATAAACCGAACCACGAGTTTCAGAACTCGATGCTCGATGCGACTGAGAACCGCAACCTCGACCTGATTCGAGATGCGGAAGCAAGCAAGCATGAGACGGTCCAGCCTGGAGATATGCGCTATTGGCGTAGTCGCACGCTCACGACAAAGAAGCTCGGACTCCATAGCGGTGCCGAGTGGCGCGTATTGCGCGCGGAGGTGGAAGCAATTCATGGCAAGCGTTTCAGCGAGCCGTGGCTCCAGCAATATTTCGAAGAGCGTTACTGGTACAAGTCAAAGGAAAACTATGAGCCAAAGGCGCTTTCCGCACTCGAGGAGAAGAACTTACTGACCATTGAGGCGGCGCAGAAGAAGTCGCGCAAGCTGGCGCTTGCTCCCGGCGATATGGAGCTGTTTGAGAACAAGTTGATCTCAGCGCAGATGCTTCAGGGCTTGAGCCTTAACGAGTTGCGCCTGCTGCGCAATGAAGTTTACGCGCGTCACGGACGCCAGTTTCAGGCACCCTGGCTCTCGCAGTATTTCTTCAGCCAGCCGTGGTACCAGCCCGTCGAGAACTTTAAGGATGAAGAACTATCGGGGCCGGATAAGCAGAACGTAGAAACAATTGTCGCTTACGAGAAAAAGATCCACGATGACCTTGGCAGCAAGCCGATCACGCGAAGTCTGCTCGACGGCTTATTCGTGGAAGATGCCGGTAAGATGCGGCAGGAAATTTATGCTCGACGAGGCAAAGTCTTCACCAAAGAGCCCTGGTTTCAAACCTACTTTGAAAGCTTCGCCTGGTATAAAGCCAACCCCGATTTCACCGATGATCAGTTGACGGATCTTGAGAAGCGCAATATTGCGACCATCACTGCTTATGAGAAAAAGGCGGTGAGCGCGATGAGCGTGATCGAGGGTTGATAAGGCCCACCCGGTCTCGCGTGCCGAGACCAACCACAACAAAAAACGAATGTGCGACAAACGTTAGTTTTTCGAACATTTAGCATTTAAAGCCTGTACCTGACCTTCGCTCGCCTTAGTGCTTCTTCTTCGTTATCGACATTCTGCAGTCGCAGCGTCACATCAGCATTGAGATCAAAGCCGGCGCGTTCGCCCGCCTGTAGTTTCACTGTTCCGGCCGCTGCGATCATTGCTGCGTTATCCGTCGAGAGGTGTGGAGAAGGGAAGTAAACGGGAACTCCCAGGCGTTCGGCCGCCTGCCGCGACGCTTCTCGCAAAGCACCATTGCAGGCGACGCCGCCCGCCACAATCAAGGTTTTCGGGTAATACTCTGCCGCTACACGCTCGGTGGTTCCGACCAAAGATCTTACAACCACACTTTGAAAGCTTGCCGCGAGATCCTTAATCGCTTGGGATGCCTTTGCGCCGTTTCGCACCGGCTGCAATCCACTTTCACGCACGTGTTTGGTGACGGCTGTCTTCAAACCACTGAAACTAAAATCCGCTGAGCCGTCGCCCATGCGCGGTAACGAAAATTTCACCGCTCGCGGATTACCTTCACGCGCAAGCTCCTCGATGATCGGGCCACCGGGATAGCCGAGTCCCATCATCTTGGCCACCTTGTCGAAAGCCTCGCCGGCGGCATCATCACGGGTGCGCGCAAGGACTTTGTACTTCCCTGGTGCGGGCACAAAAAAGAGATTGCTGTGGCCGCCGGAAACAATCAAGGCCAAGGCGGGATATTCAACGGGCGGGTTGTCAAAAGCCACCGAATAGACATGTCCCTCGATGTGATTCACTCCGACCAGCGGTTTCTGAAGCGCGAAGGCCATCGCCTTTGCGTATGAGACCCCGACCAACAACGAGCCAACCAGTCCTGGCCCGACTGTGACTGCGATGCCGTCTATCCCATGCGGGTCGACTTTGGCACGCTCGAAGGCTTCTTCAACGATTGGAACAATCTTGTCGAGATGCTCTCGTGAGGCTAGCTCGGGTACGACGCCGCCGAAGCGTTTATGAGTCTCAACTTGCGAAGCGATCACGGACGAGACGATCTCACGGCCATCGCGCACGATAGCCGCTGCAGTTTCGTCGCAAGATGTTTCAATTCCAAGTACGAGCATGAAGTGATTCTAGCAATTGATTCTGTGAGGTGGCGAATCAGGTGAATTTGAGGTGGCTTGGTAAGCCCTTTGTGGAAACTCAGTGTTCTCAGTGTCTGCTTGGTGATCATTTCCGCAAGAAAACCCATCACCACATAGACATAGAGGACACGGAGGACGCACAGATAGATCAACTCATCGCTTCGCGAAAAGTTGAAACAAACATTTCCATCTGTGGCCTCGTTCCGATCGTGACACGCATAAAGTTAGGTAGGGCAGGGAAGACTCGGCCCACTTGCACATTGCGAGCACGCATCGCAGCTATGATCGGACCTACTTCGCGACGAAGATCAATCATGAGGAAATTTGCATGAGACGGAATCCACCTGAAGCCCGACTTCTCCAGTTCGGAGTAGACAAACTTCTTAACTTCGCCGTTGCGCCGTCGGCCTTGTTCCACTTGATTCGCATCCTTAAGGCTAGCCGAAGCCGCAACGAGGGCCATGATATTCACGCTGTCCCGCGTTTGCTGCGAGCGCAGGCTCTCGATTAGTTCCGGACGCGCGAGGCAATAGCCACAACGCAAACCGGCCATGCCGTAAATCTTCGAAAACGTGCGAGCGACTATTAGGTTTGGATACTGCTTGACCAGCGGGACTAGGCTCTCGTACTCATTTGATTCGACATAGTGATGGTAAGCCTCATCGATAAGCACGATCGTTTGACTCGGCACCTTCGCCAGGAACGCGCGGATTTGATCCCGGTGCGTGATACTTGCGGTTGGATTGTTCGGGTTGCAAATGTATACCAGGCCCGCGTCATTTGCCGCAGCTAACATTTTGGGTAAGTCGTGGGCGTAGTCAGGTGTCAGATCTATTTTGACTACGTCGGCTCGTGCAGTTCGTGCGTGCGCAAGGATGGCTTCGAAAGTCGGATTAGCAACTACAAGCTTCTGCCCGGGAGCCGTAAGAGCCGCGGCAGCTACTTTTAATATTTCAGCCGAACCGGCACCGAGAAGAATCTGTGCGGGTGTTACTCCATGTAGCTTTGTCAGGGCATCAACAAGGGATTCTGCGTGCTCGTCGGGGTAACGCCAGGCGAGCCTGAACGCGTCAGTCATCGCTTGCAAAGCCATTGGAGAAGGGCCATACGGATTTTCATTCGAACTGAGGCGCACAACGTCTAAGGCAGTTGACGATCGCGTGACCACCCGCAACGCCGGCGTTGACCTGGACATGGATGGCGCGAGTGCTGCATAGGCAGCGCTGGCGCTCAGGATTTTCGCGAATCCACGACGAGAGATGTTGGTGCTCATGATTTTTCCCAACAGACAGGCAAAGAATTTAATCTCGGCCACAAAGAAACGGCGACGCCGCGCGGCCTGATCGCAACCGAACGCGACAGCTCCGGAGGAGCCGAATGTTTATAGAGACGGAAGGTAAACCAAAGACCAGAGCTCCAGAGGAGCGACATGTTTTAAGCGAGGATTCAGTCGGCAACATTTCGCTCCTCCGGAGCTGCGAAAACTTTATGGAGCCCGCCGTCTATAAACATTTCGTCTCTCTGGGACTGGTGGTTATTTCGAAAAAACTTAGTGTGGAATCACCCTGCTTCAATTTCCGAGTACGGATTATACTCCCCACCTCGTCTGGCAACTCATTTTTGTGATAGTGCTCGACAATCAACGCGCCATTATCAGATATCAGACTCGACGAATGGGCGCCGAAGGTCTGGAGAATCGATATATAGTTCTCGGCGTAAGGCGGGTCAAAGAAGGCGATATCCCATGGATGAAAGCCGCCGCGCGGTCTCGCAATCACCCGTCGCAGATAATCAGCCGCTTCAGCTTGTACTACTTCGCTTTGCTCTATGTGAACCCGACAAAGATCAAGATTGGCTTTGATCAAGGAGCACATCCTTCGCGAACGATCGACGAAGGTGGCGTGACTCGCGCCACGCGACAGCGCTTCAATTCCTATTGCTCCCGAACCGGCGCACAGATCGAGAAAGCGAGCACCCTCGATTCGCGGTGCAATCACATTGAAGAGCGTCTCCCGTAAACGATCTGAGGTGGGCCGCACCTCAAGCGATGACGGGGTTTTCAAGTTTCGTCCACGATATTTTCCGGCGATGATACGCAATGGATGACGTAAGTTAACAGTCGAACAGTTAATCCGCAGATTACGTAGATTACGCAAACCACACGCGAAGGGGTTTCAGATACGTAATCGATATTGCTCCAACTGCTCTTTGAATCTGTATAATCTGAGGAATCTGCGGACGCTATTTTCAGCCTACGGCCGCGAGGCCCAAGCGCGTGTCCGCCCTCACGCGTTGAATCATCTTCGCGGTCTCCGGTGACTCCTCGCCTTTCGCCAAATAAAACTCAGCCTCTTTGCGGGCGCCCTCGAGAAATTGTTGATCACGGACGAGGTTGGCAACGCGAAACTCCGGCAGGCCTGATTGCTTAGTTCCCAGAAGTTCGCCAGGACCGCGCAGCTCGAGGTCCTTTTCAGCAATCACGAAGCCATCATTCGTTTGCGCCATGATGCCCAGACGTTCTTTGGCCACGCTCGTATTTTTGTCTGACGTAAGCAGCACGCAATAACTCTTCTCAGCACCACGACCGACGCGTCCGCGGAGTTGATGAAGTTGCGAGAGACCAAATCGTTCTGCGTGTTCCACAATCATTACCGATGCATTCGGGACATCCACGCCGACCTCAATCACCGTCGTCGATACAAGTATGTGAATCTCGCCGGCAACGAAGCGCCGCATCACCTGGTCCTTTTCAGTCGCCTTCATTTTTCCATGCACGAGTCCGACGGAAAGCTTCGGAAAGACCTGGTCGCGCAGATACTCATATCTTCGGGTGGCATCTTTCAGGTCCATCTTCTCCGATTCTTCAACAAGTGGATACACGACGTAGACCTGTCGCCCCGCACGGACCTCTGCCGATATCAGTTTCTTCACCTCGGGCCGTTGCTCTTCCCCGAACACGCGCGTGTCAATGGGAGTCCGCCCCGGCGGCATTTCATCAATCACGGAAACATCGAGATCGCCGTAGATGGTCATTGTAAGGGAACGCGGGATGGGAGTTGCAGTCATTATCAGCACGTCCGGGTTGAAGCCGCGTGCTCGCAACTCCGCGCGTTGCATCACGCCAAAGCGATGTTGTTCGTCAATGACAGCCAGGCCGAGGTTTTTAAAGGAAACGGATTCCTGAATGAGCGCATGAGTGCCAACGCAAGCATGAATCTCGCCGGCGGCCAGCTCGACCTGGAGTTTCCTTTTTTCCGCAGCACGCAGCGACCCGGTCAGGAGTTCCACGCGATACGGGCTTTTTGCCAGCAACCGTTTTATGTTACGCGCGTGTTGTTCGGCGAGGATTTCCGTCGGCGCCATCAGCGCTGTCTGATAACCGCTTTCCATGGCGGCAAGCATTGCAATAAGTGCGACGATCGTCTTGCCGCTACCGACGTCGCCTTGCAATAAACGGTTCATCGGCGTGTTTGATTTCAAGTCTCTGAATATCTCTTTTACTACGCGGCGCTGCGCGTCGGTTAGCTTAAACGGCAACACCGAACCAATTCTCACTTTGGTTGCCTGGTCAAGCTTTATTACGGTGCCCTTGGTCTCGCTTGTACGCTTGCCGCGTTTCAGGCTAATTCCCAGCGCCACCCAGAAAAAATCTTCAAAGATGAGCCGTAAATGAGCGGGACTTCGCGACTGAGCGTATAACGCAAGCGGCACGTCTTCCGGAGGAAAGTGAATCTGACGCATCGCTGCAGCGCGGGCTAGCAATTTTTGCCGTTGGCGTAGATCAGCCGGCAAGGTTTCAGCAAATGCTGAATCAGGCAACGTCGCAAGTACTGCGTGGACAATTTCACGAATGCGTTTCGAGCTGAATTCGCCCAGTTTGCGATAGATAGGAACACGGCGTCCGGTATGAATTACCGCGAGCGCCGGATCGCCGCTGTCGCCTGCGTCGAGCCCAGTCACTTCGTAAGTTGTGGTCTCTTCCGATTTCTTCCGGTCAGAGCTTTCGTTTTCGATCTCGGCCGGCAACATTTCGAGCTCGTCCGCAGGTTTATTTAACTTCAAAGAGAAAGTGGCGCGTCGCTTGTCCCATTCCCATCTCCCAAATGTGATGAACCGCGCGCCGCGGGTGAAGCGTTTGGTGTAGTAGCTGACAATGTCATGCGCATGCTTTCCGGAAACGAACCACCAAACGACTACGGGCCTGCCAGTTTTCTCTGGATCCGTAGCGGTGACTTCGAAGATGAACAGACTTGAGCGCCCCAGGGACCGCCGGTTCTTCACCTGAAAGCCGCCGGCAATCTTGACAACAAGTTCCAGCGACGCCTCCATGCCGTCAGTCAGATCGCGTATGTGCGCCGGATTGGAGCGATCTTCATAACGCATAGGCAGATAACTCAGCAGATCCTCAACAGTCGCGTTGCGGTAGTCGTTCTTGCCAAAATAGCTCGCGACGTCCAGAGCGAGCTTGTACGATAGAGTTTGGCCAAGGTGGGCAAGCCGGTATTTGTATAGCTCTTCAATCGGCGTGTTGAGGCTGAAAGGGGGCGGCATGCTGAGGTGATCATAGCATAGGCATAGCATAGCGAATTCGCGGAGGAGTGGCCGCCTGCAGACTTGAGCGAACTAGTTATCTTGCATTAACTTTGTCCTAACAAGGCGTAAGCGCTGACCCTTCAGATCGAAATTGCAAATGAACAGACTGGAATCTCTCACGGAGAAAAAGCTCAGGGAGGCTATTGAGAATGGCGAGTTTAACGACTTGCCAGGTAAAGGCGAACCGATAGATCTCAAGGAGAATCCTTTTGAAGATCCGGATCTTCGTACGGTGCATCGGCTGTTGCGTAACGCCGGGTTCGCGCCAGCTTGGATCGAAGAGCGCAAGGACATCGATGCTGAGTTTGAAGCAGCGCTGACAAAGTTGTCGCGAGCTTGGGCGCTCTTCGGCAAGGAAGGAAGCGTTCCGTCTGACCCGGAATGGGAGAGAAGCGTGAGAGAGTTTAGAGAGAAAGCTGCTGAATTGAACCGGCGCATCAGAATGTATAACTTGAAGGCACCTGCCGCCGTCTTTCATCGCAGGCACATTGATGCCGACAGAATGATCGAGACGACGATCGGTAACGCAAACTGTTAGTTTTGCGGTTAGCCCTTAGTGAACCGCACGCGTAAACTAACAGCTTACCTTACCCCATGCTTGAGCGATTCGGGCGGGATTGGTGATGACTACTAAGAATGAGCTAACCGAAAAAACGCGCCACCACCTTGTTACTGTACGGACGGTCCTGCTCCGCCTACACAAGAAGTTGCTCGACTTCGAGCGCGAGGCTTACGAGCGGGATCACGGTAAAGTCGCCAATAGCTATGAACTTCTTAGTCTCGTGATGCGTGATCCCTGGTTTGCTTGGCTGCGGCAGCTATCGGAACTCATTGTCGAGATGGATGAACTTCTGTCCGCGAAGGAGACACCCGAAGAGAGCACTGGAGTCGCTCTCGTTCAGCAGGCGAGAATGTTGCTTACTCCCGACGCAGCAGGCAGTGATTTTCAGAGAAAATACTTTGCGGCGATGCAGCAATCTCCCGAGGTGGTCATGGCACATTCGGAGTTTGCTAACGTGCTTGGTCCGTCAAGACTGTCAAAAGAAATTCATTAGAGCTTCAGTTTAAAGGCGGGCGTTGACCGCCTCTAAACAACTACAGTGCTACTTCGCTGTTGCTTCCGCCCTGCTGCAATATTGATCAAATGCCTGCGTGAGGTCGTTAGCAACCTGCCATGCATCCTTACCTTCAATCTGCCTGCGCTCCATCATCCAGACAAGTTTTCCGTCCTTCAGCAACGCGATGGAAGGCGAAGAGGGATCGTAGCCGGTGAAGTAGCTTCGCGCTTTTTCGGTGGCTTCAATATCGGCGCCGGCGAATACAGTGGTAACTTTGTCTGGTCGCACACTGTGTTGCAGCGCCTGGGCGATGCCCGGCCGCGCTTTTCCCGCTGCACAGCCGCAAATTGAGTTTACAACGACCATTACGGTGCCTTCGCTGTTACTAAGTGTCTTATCGACGTCTTCTGGGGTTCTCAGCTCTTCAACCCCGATGCGGGTCAATTCCTCGCGCATTGGACGGATCATCAGTTCTGAATATGGCATGGCTCTACTCCTAAACTATCAATTTGGTGCTCAATTGTAACACGGCATCGTCGCAGCAAGGGCTTGGGCAGTACCTATGCAGTTTGCAAATAGCTCAGGCGTTCACGCAGACGTTGCCAAACGAAGCGCGTTAGCATTATTTCAATCGAACTTGTATCTGTGTTGCTGCGGCTAGCCAGGTCTGGCTATTGCACGACAATCAGCGTACGAATTGCGCGAAACTTTCTATCGCTAATACCCCGCACCATCATCAAGTGTTCCGCGCGCCGAAAAGGTCCGTATTGCTCCCGATGTGCGACGATTCGCTCAGCGATAATATTGCCCACTCCCGGAAGTGTTTCCAGCACATGCGGTGTCGCGGTGTTGACGTTGATTAGTGAAGCGCGTTTCGCTTTTGGGGTGTCGAGACTCAATTGCACTTCTGAAGAGGTACGTCGGGCAGCAGTCGCGCACGTTGAAGCAAGAATGGCTAGTGCTAATATGAATAAACCAATCGAAGATGGTGGAGACTTTGCTGGTGGGAGATTTTGTTTCACGTATGCAAGTAAATGCTAGTGAAGGCTTTGCGACACTGCCGCTGGCGTGTGCACTTCGCTAAAAGTCTAGTGTTTTCAAAACTTCGTATGTTTTATGGCGCGTTGTCCACAGATTTTTCCACAGCTTTGGGTGGAAATGTTTCGAAGTGGTCGCGAGAGGAACATCACAACCGGAGTACCGGCTTAGACTCTTAATATCCGGCTTAGACTTAATACTTAGACAAGCTACTCATCGCAAGCTCGGTAGCAACTTGTTCTGATAAGAACTTGAACAGACTATTCTGCTTCGCCGCTTTCATCCCACTGCGCGATCATTTCATAGGCGCGTCCGAGTACTGGTCGTGGACGCGAGCCGTCTGCCTGGCCGATGAGTCCTTCCCGCTCCATGATGTCGAGGATGGCCGCCGCGCGTCCATAACCAATGCGCAGCCGTCGCTGCAAGACTGAGGTTGATGCCCGTTTCATCTCGACGCAAATGCGCAGCGCCTCTTCGAAAAGCTCGTCGTGTTCGCCATTGCCTTCCTCGAGGCCGAGCGCTTCTTCTTCCGACTGCGTGATCGTTTCGTTGTACTCCGGCTGACCCTGGGCCTTCGCGTGGTTGACGATGCGGCCTATCTCAGTCTCGTCGATGTAGGCTCCGTGAACGCGAATCAGGCGCGACGTTCCCGGCGGTAGAAACAACATGTCGCCGCGGCCAAGCAGATGTTCCGCGCCGTTTGTGTCGATGATTGTGCGCGAATCTACTTTTGACGATACGCGGAAGGAAATGCGCGAGGGGAAGTTTGCCTTAATCAGGCCGGTGATTACATCGACCGAAGGACGCTGTGTTGCCAGTACCAGATGAATGCCAACTGCGCGGGCCATCTGGGCTAGCCTCGTTATGGATTCCTCAACTTCGCGCCCTGAGGTCATCATCAAATCGGCAAGTTCGTCAATGATGATTACAATGTAAGGAAGCGGTTTATGCGGCTCGCCTTTTTCATCGTATTCCTTGACGAGATTTCGGCGCATGATCTCGGTGTTGTAACCGTCGATGTTGCGGACGCCCCAGCCGGCGAGATCACGATAGCGCCGCTCCATCTCCGCGACCGCCCATTTCAAAGACCGGGAGGCGAGCTTCGGGTCAGTAATAATCGGAGCGGCAAGATGAGGAATGTCTTCGTAGAGTCCCAATTCCAGCCGCTTGGGATCGATCAAAATAAACTTAACTTCATCGGGCCGCGCCCGATAAAGGATTGAAACGATCAGCGCATTGACGCCGACAGACTTACCTGCGCCGGTAGTTCCGGCGATTAGCAGGTGGGGCATTTTTGCCAGGTCGGCGACATAGTTGAGTCCATCAATGGTTTTTCCCAACGCGATCGTAAGTTTGGAAGCAGACTCGCGAAACGCGCGCGACTCAATTACTTCTCTCAAGAAAATTGTCTCACGCCGGGGATTGGGTACCTCGATACCGACATGGGGTTTGCCCGGCATGCGGTCAATGCGAATCGACTCCGCCTTCAGCGCCAGGCAAAGATCGTCTACCAGCGAAACAACACGCGAGTATTTAACGCCCGGATCGGGTTTAAATTCGTAAGTGGTAACCACCGGACCCGGGCAGATGTGTTTGATTTGTCCGGTGACATTAAACTCCTTGCATTTTTCGGCCAAACGCGTTGCTAAACCCAGGAGCTCAGTGTCCGCTTGCTCACTGTGAGGAGGCGCCTCGTTCAGAAACTCGAGCGGAGGCATGGAATATTCTGTGTATGACATGCGCCGAGCGCGATCAGCGTCAAAAGGAAGTTTACCGGTGGCGGGCGCTTCACCCTTCGCGCGCAATACGGAAGCGCCCTTCACCATTTCTTCAACTTCCGGTTCATCGTCGGCGACTGCGGTTGCCCCCAGCGGGGCCGGAAAAATCGAGCGGCGACCAGATGGACCGTTGACTACCGTGGCTCCGTGCACTCCGAAGCCTGCGGCGGCAGCGCGCGGCGGTTCCGCAGATCCATGAATGGTTGATGCTTGCAAGGCGCCGCTGCTTTCGCCACGACTGATCTCTCTACCATCGATGGTAGCGGCGGCTTCTTCCTTCATGAATTGAGCGATCCGTTCTTCAGGACTCAAACCGAGCGAGCCCTTTAACGCATTGCGCGCGGCCAGCCGCTCTGCCTTGAGGGCTGCGCGCTGTTCCTTCCGAAGACGTGATTGCTCGCGACGAGTCGCACGCCAGGCTTTGAGACCAGCGGGGATTGTTCCTACAAAGGCGAAGCGTCCCGCGGTGATACTGACGAGCTTCTCGTATAGGCCAATAAAGGAGAAATTTGTAGCCAGCAGCAGTCCAGTCGCGGCGAAGGCGATGAGTAGTACAGTCGTGCCAACTGTGTTCAGTCCACTCGTGAGGCTGCGCGAGATGAGTGTTCCCACCATTCCGCCGGGCTGGACCGTTGAATCAAAAATCGGACGGATGTTGGAGACCGAGAGTAAGGCGGCCGCGGCGAGCGTCAATAATAACAGACCAAACAAACGGGACAGCGGCGCCCGAAAGCTCCGAGTTTTGAAGCGTCGCCAAGCTGCGGCCAGCAATAGAAAGGGAAGCAGATAGGCGGCAAGACCAATTGATTGAAACAAAGCTGCCGAAACATAGGCGCCGATCGCCCCCGCCCAGTTATGCGTTTCAGCCTGGCCAACGGAATTCCATGAAGGGTCGCTGGGATAAAAAGCGGCGGAAACGAGACAGAGCGTTAGCAGCAGGCCAACCGCGAGAAGCAAGATCGCCACAATCTCATTCCGGCGACTGTTTCGCGGAGTGATTATCCTCGGCTTCTCTTCAAACTCGGTAGTGGCCATTTCGACTCCGAACAGAAAGTTTAAAGTGCAGCATTTCAGTTGCGCAGGGAGTGCCCTACCAAACTAAAGCTTGGATTCTAGACACTCATTACGCCGCCTTCTTCGCAAGAAGATACGCCTTAATAAAGTCATCTATGTCGCCCGCCAGCACCGCGTCCACATTGCCGCGCTCCATCTTTGTGCGCGTATCCTTGACGAGCTGATAAGGCGCGAGCACGTAGCTTCTGATTTGCGATCCGAAAGAGATGTCTGCCTTGTTCGCCTCCAGCGCGGCAGTTTCGGCTTGTCGCTTCTTTAGTTCGAGCTCATACAGGCGTGATCGCAAAACCTGCATCGCGACGGCCCGGTTTTGATGTTGCGAACGTTGGTTCTGGCATTGCACGACAATGCCCGTGGGAAGGTGAGTAATACGGACCGCAGAATCGGTCGTGTTGATATGCTGACCGCCGGCGCCCGTTGCGCGATATGTGTCCACGCGCAAGTCTTTATCGTTGATCTCCACTTCGATGTTTTCGTCTATCTCCGGATAAACAAATAAGGACGCAAAGGAGGTATGGCGGCGCGCAGCTTGATCAAACGGAGAAATGCGCACCAGTCGGTGCACCCCGGCTTCGGCCGCTAACAGGCCGTAGGCGTACTCTCCTTCGACCCTAAACGTCACCCCTTTGAGTCCTGCTTCTTCGCCGGGCTGGTAGTCAATGATTTCTGTTTTGAAGCTGCGTTGCTCGGCCCATTTCAGGTACATGCGCAGGAGCATCTCAGCCCAATCCTGCGACTCAGTGCCACCTGCCCCTGGATGAATGGTGCAGATGGCATTCAACTGATCATTCTCCCCCGCGAGGAGCATTTCAGTTTCCGCCACGCTGATTTCATGTTCGAGGCGTTCGATAAGGGTGCGAAGCTCCTTCAAAGACTCTTCATCTTCCTCGGCAAACTCAAAAAGCACACCCCCATCGGCAATTTCAGATTCAAACTGCTCCTGTCGCTGAATCTTCTTTTCCAGGACCATCCGCTTTTGCAAAAGTTTCTGCGCAGCGGCTTGATCGTTCCAAAAGTCTGGCGACGAGGCCTGATTCTCAATGCGCTTCAATTCTTCGCGACCTGATGCAACATCAAAGAAACCTCCCGAGTTGGTCGACGTGGGTGCGCAGCTCTTCATAGGTGTTCCTTAAATCCTGAATTGATAAAGTCTCGATCATTGATCCTCCAGATTAATCATCAATAAAGCCGCGGCAGAGAGCTTCTCACTTGCTTTCAGTGCCTGATCTTCGGAACGAGAATGCAAACATCAACAGACTGAAGAGAGCACAAGCGCCGACAAATAGGTCGCCGTGATCCGCATAAAAGGTCGCTACACTATTGCTTCGCGCGATCGGCCAGCTTCTAACTGCCGGCTTAAAACCCTGAGTCGGGGTTCGCACTTCTCCCGCCGGTGTAATGAAGGCCGTAATTCCCGTGTTTGTAACCCGAAGTAACGGACGGCCATTTTCAACAGCGCGAAAAAGCGCATTTGCCAGATGTTGTCGCATGACTGCCGTCGGTCCGAGATAGCCATCGTTGGAAATATTAATCAGCACGTCGGCGCCCTCGGCTGTAAACTTTCGCGCAATCGATGGATATGCCGATTCGATGCAGATGAAAACTCCCGCCCGTACATTGCCGATGGGCATCAGCTGGTAGTTAGTGCCGGGCGTAAAGTCTCCGACCATCGCTCTTATCAAACCCGTCCCCGGCAACCATTGGGGCAACGGAACATATTCACCAAACGGCAGCAGGCGAATCTTATCATATTGAGCGACGAGGCCACCCTCTTCATTTATAAGCAGCGCCGAGTTGTAAATTCCGTTGTTGGGTGCCACCTCCTGTGAGTTTAGAAGCACAGCAGTCTTGTTTGCCTTGGCGAAAGTGGCAATCATTTCCCGAAGTCTGAAGTCACCACCGTAAGCGAAGTTCATTGGCGACTCAGGCCAAATTACCAATCGCGGTTTTCCATCATTCGGAAGCTCGCGCAGCGCAGACTCACTCATCTCAAAGTGGCGCGCGCTGAGTGTTCGCATGTCTTCTTCCGACTTGACGAGGTCCATGGGCACATTCGGCTGAATCGCCACAACGACTGCATCAACTTGTTCGTTAGCCCCTAACTGCCGTAATGATGATGTCCTATTGCTGACGAAAACCACCAGCGTAACAAGCAACATGGCTGCAGTCGTGATCGCTAAAGCTCTCATGCTGCGGTTCAAAATAGCGAAAGCGATTGCGGCGTTCACTAAAACGATCAGAAATCCGACCAGGTAAACCCCACCCCAGCGTGCCGATTGAATTAGCAAGGGATGATAAGCCTGGGAGTAACCGAGAGCGTTCCAAAGCTGACCCGTAGTTTCAAGTCTGCTCCATTCCAGCGCTGACCAAAGCAGCGGCGACAGAAACAATACGATCGTTCCCCATTTTCGAATTGCGAGCGCGAGTCCGAGGGTGAAAATCGCGGGAAAAACGCCAAGGAGAACTGCCCCAGGAATCAGCAGCAGAAAAGCGAGCCAGCTTTGGATCCCACCGAAGTGGATCATCGAATACGTGAGCCAATAGCAGGAGCCGTAAAAGAACATGGAGCCGAACAGCCAGCCCAAATAAAAGGAGCGCCACGGCTGGGCGTTGCAGGCAATGGTCAGAAACAATGGTACGAGGCCAACCCACGCGAGCAGCCATAGATTGAAATCTGGAAACGAAAAGATGATAAGCGTTGCGGAGACTAGTGCTACACCGCAGTTGACCATTGAGGGTGCTTGGGAGCGAGTGCGGGTTATGAATCCTGACAACGGCATGGCGCCTCGAGCATCGACCTGAGGAGCTGTAGATATGGCGTCCTGCATTGACGCGAGTTTACCAAAACCTCGATCAGCGTGCTAAAGGTTTCAGAGTCCTGGATGGAACAGGTCGGAACTTGGAAAGACAGCCGTCCAAAAAATATTTTTTGTAATTAGCGCTCGACCAGGTGGGAGGTACCGAAATCGGGTAAAAAAGGCCTCAAAAAGACAGAAAACGTCACCGTCAAAGTGACAAAATGCGTCGTAGACTGACTGGAGTGTAGGAAGCGCTTTTTGAGACAAGTTTGAGAATCGGCAACGGCTGGTCAAGCGAAGATGGAGCAAACGCTAGTAAAACGCGAAGAGCGCGAAATATTGAATCCTAAATGCGGGAGAACCCAGTCATTACTGACTGGGTTCCAATTTCGGGGGGAAGCACTGAAGGGCTGCTCGGCGGGTGGCTGGCGCAGCGGCTGGCGGCGCTCAGAGGGAAGGTGGCGGCGGGGGCACGTTTTGACTTTACTTTGGTCTCCCGTGCATGCCGGTTATCCCTAGAGCAGCTTGCGTGCCACAGAAAAAAGGTTTTTGGAATCTGGGAATAATTGAGTGTTAAGAGGACACGACAAAGAGGGAAGGCGTCAGTGGAAACTTAATCACAGACTTCGACCAGCGCCAAGTGATCCCGAAATCCAACAACTCTCACTCGCAGGCCTCTTGAGATGGAACCGCCATCAGCGGATTTCGCGCACCACAGCTCTCCCCAGACAAGCACTGTACCTTCAGGATTGAGTCTTGTCTCGACCGTTGCAAATTCTCCGATTAGTTTTACGTCGCGGGAGCCTGATTTTTGGTGACGCGATAGCGCCGCCAGTAGAGCTGCGATCAGTCCAGCCAATAGAACAATAACGGCGAGGACGATTGTTAGTCGCATATACCTCACTAAGGTCAACCCGAGAGGTTCATAAAGGATTAAGGAAATTCTCAATGGAGAATTGTCCCGAACATTAGGTTGCTACCAAATCCGCGATGTGACCTGAAATTTCGGAATAGCCAGACTGAGACCTGAGGGTCAATTCTTGCCCATTGTCACTTGGCGCTGCAGAGCAATTGCTTCCTGATTATTGGAATCTATTGTCATCGCGCTCGTGGCATACTTCGTTGCCTCGCTACGATCTCCTCGCTCAAGGAAAATTCTGCCCAGCAGAATATGTGCGTCGATTAGTTTTGGATCCCAGAAGATTGCGGTCTTGAGAGCTGCGATGGCGGCTTCCTGATCGCCACGGCGTTGGTTGATGCGTCCGCTAAGCAGGTAAGCCTCCGCATTTGTTGGTTCAAGCATTACCACGCGGTGCAACTCAGGCAGGGCCTCGTCGTCGCGCCCGGCCTGGTAAAGATCGCGTGCCTTCGCGAGCAGATCTCCTGCACCTGTACCAGGATCAGCTGCAACTGTGCTGCCCCTTAAGAGGCTGGAGACGTCATCACGGTTCAAAACATCACGCATCCGTGGTGAGATGCCGCTAACCGTCTGCGATTTTTGCCACTCAGTCTGCGACTTCGCATAAGTTGGCAACCAACGTCGAGCCTGATCGTCGGCCGCGTTTGCGGTTTCAGTCTTCCCAGTCCGCTCCAGAGACTTGGCGTACAGAAAATATGCCTGTCCGTCCCTTGGATCGGCGGAAATTACCGGCTTGAGTTGTTCGGCTGCCTCAGCATATTTACCTGAGAGAAACAAGGCAAGTGCGTAATTGAAATGCACTAAAGGGTCGTCGGAAGAAGATTCAGCGGCACGGGCAAGGAAAGAAGCGCCTTGGGACAACAATCGGATGCGCTCATCGTCTTTCTTCTCTTCACGCGCGGCTTGCACCGCGATCGCCCCGGCATTGTTGTAAATGCCAATCAACGGCACGTCTGACGAGAGCGGCACGATTGCCGCGAGTGCGTGGCTGAGATCACCCAGCTTCGCGTATCCAAGTGCGGCGTAGAAAGCAGCTTCAGCGTAGTGTGGATCTTTCTTCTGCAGTTTGGTGAAATATTCGGTTGCGTCTCTCCACTTCCCCTGAAGCATATAAAAACGCCCCAACTCGAACGCCGCTTGCGGATAAATTCCTCCACCACTTGCGTCGGCAAAAAAATGCAAGGCGTTCTTTAGATAGTTGGCACGTCTGGGATCTCGCTCGCCCAACAGCACACCCTTAACGTATGGCTCAAAAGCGCGCTGTGGTACCTTGGTCGCTTCCTGCACCAACTGGTTCTGGGAGAAGGGAAGTGCGGGATCGCGCTGGTAGAGTATTTGATATGCAAGCCGGCCGTGAATCTTTTGCAGGTCAGTCAGGGGACCGCCAAAGTCAAACTGGCGAGTTGCCCAACCACCGTCAAACATCTGACCGAGTGTGCGACCTTCATTAACCTTTATCACGCGCGCGGTTAATTGCACATAACCTTCCGCAGACGACTTGTCTTTTTCCGCTTTGGGATTATCAGACTTGCTGTCGTCCCGGGCGGGAATCACCGAATAGGTTCCAATCACCATCAGCGAGGCTTTTGCTTCGCGGGCCAGTTTGATCGCGGTTGCTCGCGAGGGAATAACAGTTTCGGGTAGACGCAGGCGCTGATAGGCCAGCTCGCGCTCATCGCTGGAAACGACTAACAAACCGGGCTTGGATAGCAGGTCGGCGAGTGAATCCGCGAAGCTTTCACCGACCCAGTTATATTCAGGGCGATTCGAAGTGTTCTCGAATGGCAGCACCATTACCACGTCGCTACCGGCTCCGCTCTGACCGAAGCAATTTGCGGCATACAGGCTTAGCAAAATGGCAATGGCCAGGCCGCTGACTAGTCTAATAAAAATACTTCTCATCAATTCACTTTCCTGCCTTTAGTTTCGAGCGAGACCTCGATTTTGATGCCCTTACCGCATCGGCGGTTGGTCAGTTTGACAACATGTTCCCGCCCCGTCGTTGCCAGGTTCTACTGTCAAAAAGGCTACCCATAGGGCAAATAGGTCCGCTTTCCAGGCGACGAATGAATGACTTTAGCAGAAAAGGTATTAGGACTGAAAACGGCTTGAATCGGCCACCTGTGCCGCCGATGGCTGCGCAATAAGCGAAAAGGGCTGGTTAGCTGACCAGCCCTTTCCTTGTTTCAACTCGTGAGGACGATGTCGCCAATAGCTGCGCCCTAACGCAAACTGGCGGTGGCGTCGCCGTAGGTTGAATCGGTGATCATGATCCCATCGGTAATCATGATCCCATCCGTGATCATTATGCCATCGGTAATGGTGGACTGAAGAGAGTGGCCATGCCATCTTCTAGAGAACGGACTTTAAGTCCAATGAACCGGGTACTACCTACTTAGCCCTCTTTTTGGAATTCACGCCACAAGTTTGTCACATGCCAGTCGTAAACTGGGATTGGCTTGTCTTGATTGAACTACCGGTTGCAAACGCACTTATGGTATCAGTGTATTTTGAGTCTCCAATGGCGTAGCGTAGATTTCTTTTTCAGTTGCAATTTTAACTGAGCTGGATACATCTTCGCGCCCAGGCTGACTATCCGCGATTATTTCGCAGCGGCTGAATCGATCCTTCGCACGAAAGAGATCGTGTATCAAGTTCAAAGAGAATCGGCGCGAAAAACGTGCCGTAAGAATTCAAAAATGACACTAATGCGCTGCTCCTTCTTAAGCGTGCTGCTACTAATTGCCGCCTTCACAGTTTTCGCGGGCTGCAAATCCGGCAGCTCGGGCCCATCAAAACCAACGCTGCGTCTGAGCATGATTCCCACTAACGATCCGGGAAAGATGCTTCGTGACAGCGATCCGCTGGTTTCTTATCTTGAAAGGAAAACCGGAGCAAAAGTCCGGATGACGATTCCCACCAACTATGCGGCAGTCGTCGAAGCGATCGCCAATGACCAGGTGGACATCGCTTATTTCGGTGGTTTCACTTATGTCCAGGCGGTCAGGCGAGCGGGGGTGATTCCGTTGGTGCAGCGCGATCAGGATCAGAACTTTCATAGTCTGTTTATCACGCAATCTGATTCCGGTATCAGGAGCCTTGCAGATCTCAAGGGTCACTCATTCGCCTTTGGCGACGTCAACTCGACATCGGGCCACCTTATGCCTGAGTACTTTATGCGTCAGGCGACCGTTGACGCGGATGTGATAAACAAAGCGGTTTATACAGGGGGACATGATGCCACGGCGCTTGCTGTCGCTAACAAGAAAGTTGATGCGGGAGCGCTGGATGAGACTGTCTATCAAAAGATGGTGAAAGACGGCAAACTCGATCCGGCTAAAGCCACGGTGCTTTATACGACACCACCTTATTTTGATTATGTTTGGGCTGCACGAAAGGGACTCGAGCCGAGACTGACGGAGAGTTTTGCGTCGGCTTTCCTGAAGCTTGACGCTAACAACCCGGAGCACAAGCCAATCCTTGAGTTTCTCCGAGCTACCAAATACGTTCGTGCGAATGATGGTGATTACGATAAGTTGCGCCAGGCGGCCAGGGATGCAGGATTGTTAAAATGATCTATTCACTTAAGGGAATTAGCAAGAGTTACAACACACGCAACGGCGCGGTGCGGGCCCTGGACGGTCTCACCTTCGACGTCCAGAAAGGCGAGTGTGTGGCGCTGCTTGGGCCATCGGGAGCGGGCAAGACAACGCTCTTTCGCTTGTTTAATGCGACGCTGCGGCCCACCAGCGGAATCTTGAGATTTGACGGCCGAGATCTAACCGCCATGTCAGGCAGCGATCTGCGCTCAGCTCGAAGGCGCATCGGCACAATTTATCAGCAACCGCACCTGGTTCCCTCGCTCTCAGCTCTAGAGAACACGCTTTGTGGAAGACTGGGAAGTTGGTCACTGATTAATACGCTGCGTAACATCGTTCGACCGAGCCATGGCGATCTCGGAGAAGCAATTGCAGCGCTTGAGTCAGTAGGGCTTGCGGACAAACAGAATGCTCGAGCCGACGAACTCTCAGGTGGCCAGCAACAGCGGTTGACGATCGCTCGCGTGCTGATGCAAGAGCCAGATGTGATACTCGCCGATGAGCCTTTCGCCTCACTCGACCCCGCCCTTACTGAAACAGTCGCTTCACTGTTAATGGACCTTGTCACAAAAGGCAGGCGCACACTGGTGGCCACTATGCACGACGTCGACCTGGCGCTGCATCTTTTCCCCCGCATCATCGGTATCCGAGATGGGCGCATTGTATTCGATAAACCTGCCGTCGAGGTGGATCGAGAAACGATCGGCGCCCTTTACGCAGGTGAGCAACTAGTGAATGCCTCGAGCCTTGAAATGAAAGACTGGCTCGCCGCAGCAAAGAGTCAAGCCAACCGTGAACCAAGCTGCGCACGTTAGAGAGCAAGCCTGGCGCGAGGAGAGTGGTTCAAATCTCAAGCGGCTTCTCTCGTGGACAGCGATTGTCCTTTTGCTCGTCATTTCCTGGCGTGCTGCTGAAATTCGTCCGACCGCGCTCTTCGAACCTGATTCCTGGCTTGCGGTCCTGACATTCCTTCGCAGCCTTTTTCCACCGGATCTCTCGCCATCTTTTTTGCGTGTGGTAGCGGCGGCTGCATTGCAGACGCTCGTGATCGCAATCGCCGGAACGGCTCTCTCTATTGCCATCGGCTTGCCTCTGGGAATGTTGGCGACGCCTACTTTGTGGCGGCGCGGCATCCTGCTCGCCGGAGAGCGCCCTGGGGTCAGCAAGTTTTTTCTGGCTGCCTTAAGCAACGCCACGCGCGCATTACTCGGGTTTCTGCGGGCCGTTCCTGATCTGGTTTGGGGCTTGTTGTTTGTCGTCGCCGTGGGACTTGGGTCGCTTGCCGGCACGCTCGCTTTGGCGGTCAGTTATGCAGGCGTATTGGGACGCGTCTATGCAGATGTTTTTGAGGATGTAGACCAGCATGCTCTTGAAGCATTGCATGCAACCGGCGCGACTCGAACACAAGTTTTTCTATTCGCAGTTTGGCCGCAGGCGACGGCGAGCATCACCGCCTACACACTCTACTCGTTCGAATGTTGCGTGCGTGCAGCTTCAGTGTTGGGATTCATAGGAGCCGGTGGTATCGGATACGAAATCTACATCTCAATGCGCCTGTTTGAGTACGGACAGGTCTTGACGCTTGTAGTTATGCTCGTGGGGCTTGTGGCTGCAACCGATGCTGCCAGCCGTTTCATACGCCGACGCTTGCACGCTAATGCCCCGGCGGGCTCACTTGCCCACCAAAGGGTTGAAGACGAAGAGAACTCACGACCGAGGAGTCTGTCTACATCGCAAGTAAGAAGACGCTTGGCGCCGGCGGTGCTCGCTATCGTGATTGCAGCTAGCTTTTACCTTGTCGGATTCCTCGATTTGATCTCAGCCGATTCCGGAATGCTAGCTCGGTCAGCGCGGTTCGTCGCAAAAATGTTCCCGCCCGAAGTTGATCCGGTTTTCTTGCGTTCGCTACTGGTACCGTTAGTTCAGACGATCGGAATCTCGGTAATGGGCACCTTGATCGGCATCTTTATTGGCGCAGCTCTGGCTTTACCAGCCGCGTCGACGGTGGTACCTGGTGAAGATGACGAGAGCCGTAGAGGCTTCTTTCTTGAACGGTTGGCAAGTAAAGCTGTCTATTATTCAGCCCGTCTTGTTCTAAATATACTGCGGTCCATACCCGAACTCATTTGGGTCCTGGTATGCGTACTGGCCGTAGGGCTTGGGCCATTTGCGGGCACGCTCGCCATAGGCCTCCATACCGGGGGCGTGCTGGGGAAACTCTATGCGGAGACGCTTGAGGAGGTTCCAGCTCGGCCCATCGAAGCGTTGCGTGCAGCAGGCGCGCGGCCGCTGCAGATACTGCTTTGGGGCGTTTGGCCGCAGGCTAGGGCAATGCTTATAAGCTATACCGTCTTGCGTTGGGATTTCAATTTGCGGGTTGCGACGGTGTTGGGTCTGGTTGGCGGAGGTGGGTTGGGCCAATCGATTTACAATAACGTTCAGTTAGGGTTTTATCCGAGAGTAGCAACACTGATCGCGATCATCTATACCCTGGTTCTGGTGACGAGCTGGCTCGGCGACAAGTTGCGTCCTCAACGTGTCGCTCTGTGAGACCATTTTGAGGAGTTTGGCTATGGAAGCTGAGACTTATGATGCCATTGTCATTGGCTCAGGCCAGGGAGGCAGGCCACTTTCGATTGCTCTCGCCAAGGCCGGACTGAAGACTGCGATCATCGAACGTGAGCAAATCGGCGGCACCTGCGTAAATGTAGGCTGTACACCCACAAAAACGATGGTGGCAAGCGCGCGAGTAGCATACCTGGCGAAGCGTAGCGCGGATTACGGAGTCAATAATGGGCCGTTGACGATTAACATGGCAGCAGTCTGCCGCCGCAAACAGCAGATCGTTGAAAGCTTCCGCACTAACGGCCTTCGATCCATTGAAACGACAAAGGGCCTTGACCTACTGAAAGGGGAGGCTAAGTTCACCGGGCCTAAGTCCGTCGAGGTTCGCTTGAACCAGGGTAGAACGCGCTTGCTGACTGCCGGGAGGATCTTCATAAATACTGGAGCCCGGCCTGCAACTCCGTCCGCCCCAGGTTTAGACAGAATTCCAACTCTGGATTCGACTTCCATCATGGAACTCGACACGCTCCCTGAACACCTTTTGGTAATGGGCGGCGGCTACGTCGGTCTGGAATTCGGCCAGATGTTTCGTCGCTTTGGCAGCGACGTGACAATCGTGCAGCGTGGTGATCATCTGCTGAGCCGCGAAGACCCGGACATAGCAGACGAGGTCGCAAGGATCCTTGAGGAGGACGGGATAAAACTCTTGCTGAATTCTGAGGTCTTGCAGGCTGGCGGAACCAACGAAAATATAAGTCTGACCGTGAAAACAGGGGAAAGAGAGAGCAAACTCGAGGGCTCACATCTGCTGGTTGCTGTCGGACGGCGACCGAATACTGACGGGCTCAACTTAAAGGCGGTGCGTGTAGAGACTGACCAGCAGGGCTTTGTGAAGGTTAATGAACGGCTCGAGACCAACGTAGCCGGGATTTATGCTCTTGGCGACGTTAAAGGTGGGCCGGCCTTCACCCACATCTCTTACGACGACTTTCGAATCATTCGTACGAATCTGCTCGAGGGCGGCAATGCCACCACGAACGGCCGCCTGGTTCCTTATACGATCTTCACGGATCCTCAGCTCGGTAGGGTTGGAATCACCGAAACGGAAGCCAGGGCTCGAGGCTTGAAAATTCGCGTAGCCAAGTTGCCGATGAGTAAAGTTGCTCGAACCATCGAGATGAGCGAGACTCGTGGCTTCATGAAGGCGGTGGTAGAGGCTGAAACGAAACAGATATTGGGCTGCGCTGTCCTGAGCGTTGAAGGCGGCGAGTTGATGGCCATGTTTGAGATTGCGATGATGGGACAATTGCCCTATACGACCCTGAAGGAGGCCATCTTTGCGCACCCGACGCTGGCCGAGTCGCTCAATAATCTTTTTAAGGCGATGGACAGGTAGAGCCGCGGACCACTTCGGATTACCGATATTCATGCAGAGGTTTAATCAATGGCCAAATGGACATTCGAGCCCGGACACACGGCGGCGGAATTTCGCGCCCGACACATGATGGTTAGCTACGTCCGCGGGCACTTTAAGAACGTGCATGGCAGGCTCGTGTTCGATCCTGCCAGCCCGCAAGATTCTGAAGTGGAAGCCACCATCGATGCTCGCGGCATCTGGACAGGCGAACCGAACCGCGATGCTCATTTGCGCAGCGCCGACTTTCTTGATGTAGACAACTATCCCGAAATCACTTTCAGAGGCAATCAAGTCGAAGTGCTCGGCAATCACGACTACAACGTTACCGGGGAACTGACCATCCGTGGCGTCACTCGTCCTGCGACATTGAGAGTTCGCTACCTCGGTCAGTGGCAAACACCCTGGTGGGAGGACGGCGTGGACAGAGGGCCCAAAGTTCGCGCGGGTTTTGTTGCCGAAACTGCAATCAGTCGTCACGACTTTGGCGTTAGTTGGAATGACACAATGGATCGAGGTGGAATTGTGGTCGGCAATGCAGTGCACATCAGCATCGATGTTGAGGCAATTCTGGACGCCTAATAAGTTGTTGGCGGAAACCCGAATGGCCCAGCACACAGCCTAGCATGTATACAATTCAACTGCTGGATGCCCTACAGGAAACTCGCGCGCGCACGCTGGAGCTTGTCGCGGACCTTAACGACGAGCAGATGATGGGTCCGCGTTTGCGGATTGTGAATCCGCTTCGCTGGGAGATTGCCCACGTAGCCTGGTTTCAGGAAATTTGGATTTTGCGGCATCTCGGTCGGCACCCGCCGATTTTGCAACACGGCGACGAGCTTTACGATTCGGCTCAGGTCAGTCACGACACTCGATGGGACTTGCCGTTGCTAATGATGGACGAAACATTCTCTTATATGCAGCAAGTGCTTGAACGGATAATCGATCAAACCAGCAGAGCAGATCAAGCGCCGGCGGACATTATGAAAGACGCCGAAGGCTACGACGAATCCTACTTTTTGCATCTCGCTCTCTTCCACGAGCAGATGCATGACGAAGCGATCACTTACACGCGTCAAACTCTTGGCTATCCGCCGCCCGCTATTATCGCGGTAGTGCCAGGTGACCACGACTCAGTATTTGAGAAGGGGCCTTTGACTGAAGAAAGCACGGCCTCCCTCACTCAAGCAGATGCTTCAAATTGCGCGACTGGTGACGCGCAGATCCCCGGCGGCAAGTTCCTGCTCGGAAGCAGTCCCGATGAAGGCTTTATCTTTGATAATGAGCAGTGGTCTCACGAGGTTGGGATGGCACCTTTTGCGATCTCAAAGACAGCCGTGAGCAATGGTGAATTCAAGGATTTCGTCGAAGACGCCGGCTATCGAAGAAGTGAACTCTGGACCGCGGAAGGTTGGCAGTGGCGCGCGAGCGCTGGCGCGAATCACCCCCTCTATTGGCGACGCGAGGGAAGCGGGCGCTGGTTGCGGCGCAACTTCGATTCGTGGGTAACACTTGAAGAGCGTCTGCCAGTGATCCACGTCAACTGGTACGAAGCCGATGCCTATTGCCGCTGGGCGGGACGGCGGTTACCGACGGAAGCGGAGTGGGAGTTGGCAGCAAGCGGCAAATTAACGACTGACGGTCGAGGTATTAAAGATCACAAGCGCGCTTTTCCTTGGGGCGACAATCCGCCTACACCTGAACGCGCCAATCTTGATTGGCGCGCCATGGGATGTGTCCCTGTTGACGCACTCCCCGCTGGCGACAGCGCCTTAGGTTGCCGGCAGATGATCGGAAATGTCTGGGAATGGACCGCGACCACGTTTGGTCCATATCCTGGCTTTACTCCGGGACCGTACAAAGAGTACTCGCAGCCATGGTTCGGCGACCATAAAGTGCTGCGCGGCGGTTGTTGGGTAACGCGCTCACGCTTGATTCGCAACGCCTATCGCAATTTCTATACGCCCGACCGCCGGGATGTCTGGGCCGGATTTCGTACGTGTGCCCATAGCTCCGGGGAACAGCACTACTAGCTGCTCAATTATTTAGTACTCGATTGCAATTCGGGTGCGAGTACACGGTTAATACTCCGGTGGCGCTATATGGCGGCACTCAGCTCAATCTGATGAAGATCGGAATCGTCACCCCTGCCCCTCCCAAGTCAAGATACGGCAATCGGGTGACAGCCCTTCGTTGGGCACGGATTTTGAGAGTCATGGGCCACCGCGTCAATGTCATTCAGGAATACCAATCACAAAGCTTCGACTTTTTGATTGCTTTACACGCCCGCCGTAGTCACCAGTCAATCGAGCGCTTTCACCGGAAGCATCCGAACAGACCAATCATTGCTGCGCTCACGGGCACTGATTTGTATCGCGATCTGCAAAAGAGCAAACACGCTCAACAATCGCTTCAACTCGCCGCTCGTATAATCGTACTCCAGCCAAAAGCCTGCGAGCGGCTTGACGCGCAATTGCGCCGGAAAGTGCGGCTCATCTATCAGTCAGTTCAAATAAGGTCACCGCGAAAGCCCGAGGAATCGTCGTCCTCTCCAGGATCTTTTGATGTCTGTGTCATCGGTCATCTACGTGAGGTGAAAGATCCTTTTCGCGCCGCGATGTCGGCGCGGTTGCTGCCGTCATGGTCGCGCATCCGCATCATTCAGGTTGGAGAAGCGATGACCAATCAGATGATGGGGCGCGCGCGCAATGAGATGAAGGCGAATGCGCGCTACCATTGGCTGGGCGAGTTGCCACAGTGGCGCGTACGCCAGGTGCTCTCTCGGTGCAGGGCATGCGTTGTGTCTTCCAAAATGGAGGGAGGGGCGAACGTTTTGTCGGAAGCAATCGTCGCCGGCGTGCCTGTGCTTGCCTCACGTATACCAGGAAATGTCGGGATATTAGGTGACGATTATCCAGGCTATTTTCAGAGCGGCGATACGAGTGATCTTGCACAACTCTTATTGCGCACGGAAACCGATGCCCGGTTTCTCAAGAGCTTGAGACAACATTGTGCAAAGTTGGCTCCCCTGTTTAAGCCGTCACGCGAAACGGCAGCCTGGGAAGGGTTGTTGAGGGAACTGTCGCAGCGTGGGAAGCAGAGAGAGAGCCGATGAGAGTCTCCGTCATCATTCCGGCTCTCGACGAGGAAGAGACAATCGCCGATGTCGTCAGCAGCGTTCACCGTGAGAGGCTCATTGGCGCGAGATTACCACCGTCGTACAGGCGCTTCCAAGCTTCGGCAAATCGCGCGTTGGAGCCATTTCGAACTCTAATCGAGGGCGTTCGCCCCGTATGATCGGGCAGTAGCAGTCAGGCTCGTCCAAAGCCCCTTGCAGCATTCGGCGTCCGGCGCAACCTCCCCGGCAAGTTTCCCGAAATCGGCAGGACCTGCACGCCTGGGGCAGCGTGCGCGCCGCGACAAAGGAAGGAGTCTGCAAAATATTTTCGCCGGCATGGAGCAGGTCCGACAGCGGTTCCCCGAGACCAGGCCAATAGACACAAGGCTGCGTAGTGGCACGCGGCGTTACTCGCACTGTAGACACTCCGCAGCCACATTCGGTTTCAAAAGGAGGCAGGCCGGCCATCGCACGCACCAGCGGTTCGCCTATCGCGATTACATAGGTCTCGGCGAACAGACGGCGAAAGCCTTCCCAATATTCCTCGTAAGTTAAGGCATAAGCATCGGACCTTACTGATTGGTACACATTGACCCGCAATGGCGCTTGCATCTGCCTGGCGACGTGTGCCACTTCGGCGAGTTTAAGATAATTCGATTTCATCATCACCGCGATGATTGTAACCGGCACACCCAGACGGCGGGAGCGCTCTGCCTGCTCATGGATCAAATTCCAGTTTCCCGCGCCGCGTTGAGCGTCCTGCTCCACCTCAGTCGGATAATCCAGGGAGAATTCCACATCGTGGAAGGCGCGGACATGTTCGTCATCGAGAATCGTGATGCTATGACCGTTTGACGTGATTGTAAGCTTGATGGGTTGGGCTCGGAGGAAGTCGATGATCGACAGGAAATCCGGATGCATTCCATTCTCGCCAGTTCCAAGATTTACCGAACGCACCGGAAGGCGGTTCATCACCGCGCATACCTCATCAAGTGTCAGTCGATCAACGCGTGTGGGATCACGATAGCAGAACGAGCACGCGAGATTACATTCATTGGTCAGTCCAAGGCCTAGCGCGAAACCTGGCGTCAATGGGCTTCGGGCCTCCGCTAATCTTGTTCTATCGAATGACATTAAGTTCGTATTGCTGCGACAAATTGTAATAGTCCCGATGAGAAGTCTATCTCAAAGACGGACTTGTGGAGTAACAAAACAAACTCACCGCATCCGATCGCTGTCGAATGATCGGCTATAGCTTACGAAATCCACGAGAGTATCCGGTTCACGAATCCGCCGCCGAGCTTCGTACCCGGGGCAATCCACGCGTCAATGCCAAGAGCTCGCCCGGCTCGAAAAACAAAGAAGAAGCCGTTGAGCAAGATCAGAAAGAAGTAAGTCCAGGGCCACTCGTTAGGTCGATTATAAAGACCGAGCCAGAGGTTAATGGCCATCAAGGTGCCCAGCAGTCCGCCGAGTCGGGTGAACAAGCCGAGCAGCAGCGATACCGCGATGAAAGTCTCCCCGGCCCACACTTGGAACGCGAAGAGCTTGAAGTTTGGCAGCATCAGATCGTTTACTAACGACGCATGGGGCCTGAAAGCGGCATACTTGACCATCTCGGCCATCCAATAGCGCAGGCCGCCGCTGCCATCTGGATTGTCGGTGAAGGTTGGTGGCATCTTCCAGAGCATCTGCTGGTACCACATGCCACCAACGAAGAAGCGCGCTAGCCACGTGCAAACGTTCTGGACTGTTCGCTGCTCGGGATTTCGAGCGAGGTTGATTAGCGCGACGACTACGCTTGCAATCAACAGGAAGATCAACGCGTAGATTGGAAACCGGCCGTGCAGTGTACTCTTCTGAAAGAACGCGAAAAGATCTTGGAACGGATTTGACATGTCTAACTCCCGCGAAAAGTCTGGGGCTGAATTTACGTCGCTCCCTTCTAAATAATGGCGACGGTAATCTGAGACGACATCTGCAAGTGTCCCAGTTTGCTTCTTCTTCCAGCACAAACTGGTAGTTTGTTGGGGGCAAGCTAACAGCTTGCACCACGAAACCAGGATTCATTTCACCAGTGATTCAAAGAATACTAACATGGACCCACTGAAGGGACGGCCCAAACTCTATGCGAATAATGCTAATCGTAACTACGCTGCTATTGCTCGCGTCTGTCGGAACGGCCCAGACACCAATTCGCTCAGACAATTGGGAACTGTTTAGATACTTCGTTGGTCGCTGGGAAGGGACTGGAAACGGTCAGCCGGGCATGTCTAAGATTCAACGTGAGTACCGATTCGTGCTCAACGATAAGTTCCTTCACGTGCAAAACAAGAGCACGTATGAGCCTCAGCCAAAGAATCCAAAGGGAGAAGTTCATGAAGACTGGGGCATGATGAGCTTCGATAAAGGCAGAAAGAAATTGGTGCTCAGACAATTCCACAAAGAAGGGTTTGTAAATCAGTATGTGATGGACAGCTCAAGCGCCGACGGTAAGACAATTGTGTTCACCTCGGAAAGCATCGAGAACATTCCGGCGGGATTTAGAGCCCGCGAAACTTACAAAATACTGGGCTCCGCCGAGTTCATAGAGGTCTTTGAGATCGCGGAACGTGGAAAGCACTTTGAGGTTTACAGTGAAGGCCATTTCAGACGCAAAAAGTGACTCGGACACAAAGCCAAGTGACAGTCAGACAGACGAGGTCTTGCGCGAGTGGCGCGATGTCGGCCGTTTACGTTTTAAAGGTGTTCGGAGTCGAGTGATTTTTTAATGGACGTTTCTGGACGTGCAAGGACCAGTCGCGGTCCTGCAAATGCCTGGAAATTTGGCGTCCCGTACGAGAGTCGAACCCGTGTGGCCGCCGTGAAAGAGAAGCGATTCACTGTAATTCAAGGAAACCTAGCGGCATGGATAGCACTCTACCGTACTTTACAGACTCACGAGTACTGTTATTGGACTCTTAATGGACTCGCGTGGCGTACGTCCAAAGGGTGTTAACCTTTGCTTATCCACCTTATCGCAAAGGCATGGCGACCACTGTCTACATCATCTTCTCAGCTACGGACTGGGAGGTGACGCCGTTGAATACGAAAGGCGTCTCGACGCTTAGCTGAACGCCGCTAGTTTCAGGCATTCCGCGCTGGCGCGCGCTTAGCAGTATCCTGAAGAATACGTTCGACCCAGCGGAGTTCAGTTTTTTTCTGCTCAATTAGCAGCTGCAGCATCCAGACGGCTTCATGATAGGGATGACCAACTTCGCTAATGACGTCTGCGAGTGTTGCTCGCTCTTCGTTGAGTTGTTGTTCCAACAGGTTCTTGCGATTGATGAGTTGCCTACGAAACGTCCGTGGCCGTGCTTGCCATGAAAGAGCCAACCAAATCAAGAACGGTTTATTGGAGCAAGCTTCGCAAGGCCGGCCAGAGCACCAAGAGCCGCTCGCGCAAGTCGGCGCGTCCAGTCGCCGCATAACGGGCCGGATCCTGCAAATTACTGAAAAGTGTTTGGCGTCCCGTACGGGAGTCGAACCCGTGTCGCCGCCGTGAAAGGGAAGCGACCTATGGTAATTCAACGGAATTTAGCGGCATGGATAGCACTTTACCGCATTTAACGGACTCACGGGAACTGTTATTGGACTCTTAGTGGACTCGCATTTTTCCGTGGTCTATCGCTGGAAGCGATTGCAGTATTCACCGGAGTTGATGAACGCCTTGACCATTTCCGCGCGTGAAGTGACGTCAAACTCACTCAACTTATACAGCCAGAACGCGTAGCCTCCGGCATCCGAGTTACGACGAAGATAGCCGAAGTATTCCATCATCACAAACCTTTCGTTGCGCTTAGCGTTAATGAACCGCAGGCTCTCAGCAATGCGTCGCAACGCCGCGGCGCGGGGCACGGAGCCGTCGCTTACTGGTTTACTTCCACTCACCAACGAGCACGAACGGCGCCCAGTAAAAAGGCGCGCTATATTTTTTGCCGGAGATCATTGCGAGCTGCGCTTCCCGAATCGCTTCGGACGGCGACGGGTTTGGCCCAAGCAGGCGCTGGTAAAAGTCGGTCATCAATTCGGCTGTCGGTTTATCCGCGACCGACCACAGAGTGGCCCCGACGGTGGTCGCGCCCGCGTACATGAACGCTCGGCTTAAACCAATCACGCCTTCGCCCCGCTTTACCTTACCAAGTCCCGACTCGCATGCTGAAAGCATAACGAGCGGAGCGCCAAGCCTGAGATTGAAGACTTCACCCGTCCGCAGAAAGCCGTCGTCGTCGCTCTTGTTTCCCACCAGCGACAACACCAAACCACTAAACTGTGGTCGCATTGCATCGAGTACGCCGTGAGTAGCGACGTGCAGTACGCGATAGCTTTGAATGTCGCGGGTCTTCAAATCATCCTCGTTAGCATTTAGATCGAGCCACAAGTCTCCCTGCTCACCGGATGCTTTTGCCAACCGCGCAATCTGTTCAGCTTCGAGCCTGGTTCCGGCTAAGCGCGGCAGTCTGAGCGGACCACTCGACTGGGTCGCTGGACCATTAACATCGGTCACGGCGCTTTCGAGCCCGAGGCCTCTGGTTACTTCAGCCCGAATGGCGGCAGATCCCGATTGCGATCGCGGATCGTTTGCACTGAATACGGGATCTGCGACCAACAAGATATTCCGCCCAACGGCCCGTTTTTGGTCTCTCACGGCGGCTGTAACTGATGCCGACGGCGCGTAACTTACTTTGTTCGTTTTGATCAGGTAATCAAGCGAGCTGTAGTCGCCGCCGCGATCAGTTGTGACTAACGCTTCGAACGGAACGAAGTTCAGCGCGCCATCGGCCACAATAACTAAGCGCCGGTTGCCAATCATGGATGCGGCCGGGGCCAAAGCCACTTTATAGAGCGCGTGCGAAGCCCGGGAGAAGGCTGCAGTGTCTGTGGCCGGGGCTGCTGTGCTAAGACCCAGTCCTCTCTGCTGGTCGGCTGTTGGCACGTCAACGCCGACGTTGCGTCTTTGCAATCTCGGGGGAATCAACTGGGCGCGAAGATCCATTGCCAACTGGTCCATGGTCGAACCAGCAGGTAGCTTAAAGAGAGCAGCGTTCTGGCGAGTAATAACCCACAGGTAAGAACTCTGCTCACCAAGGCTATACTCGAGCAGCGCTGTTTCATCATCCAGGACTCGTCGCTGAACTTCCTCGAGTGTTAAGGCACGCGTATGGACCAAAGACTTAAGGCGCGGACTGGCGGCCTTTATCTGGTTCTCAAGACTCTCAAACTCAGCGGCGAGTCGTTCCAGTTCAGCTTCCAATTCGGTGAAGGTTTGTTTCGACGTTTCACCTGCAAGCGAAACACCTGTGAGTTGCGCTCCGATCAGTTGCTGGTTCGTGAGATTTTCGCTTCGGCGCTTGATAAGGTCGGGCGGCACTCCGGCCGAAATCGCTGCGTGGCCGTCAGCCAACACGTCGAGTAGCGAACGCGCTCGCCCCTGTTCCGCGATTCGAAAGCCTTCAGCGGTGAATCGCAATGAACTTCCTGTTGAAGCCGCTGGGTCATTTCTTTTTGCGGCCAGCGCTATTTCGGCGTTCAACGCCGCACCTTCCTCAAAAACCTGTCTGGTAGTTGAGAGAAAAGTCGTGCGTGCTTCATGGCCGCGGATACTTCCTTCAACGACCGTTTCGACGTCCTCCAGGGCGTCGCGATAAGCATTTTGTGCGTCAGCTTGTAGCTTTACGGCGCTTTCTTGTGTTTGAACGGAGGCATGAGCCGCGCGTCGATC